>Ga0228658_1000066_pt1 | contig 33013 bp, 24 predicted proteins | sample 71DmetaG_FD_183040 | JGI IMG/M metagenome (GOLD analysis project Ga0228658, IMG submission 183040) | Seawater microbial communities from Monterey Bay, California, United States - 71D | ecosystem: Environmental > Aquatic > Marine > Coastal | place: USA: California | collected 2016-10-18 | reverse complement strand
AAAGGCACTAGACTTTTTGCCAAATCTAATGCGCTTGAAACTTCTCCCAAACCTACAGATGAGGCTGAAATCATAATAGCCATAGAAATAAGTCCTCCTAATGAAATAGAAATAATTGTATCTTTTCTTACATCTTTTAAATCTATATGATTTTTCCATTTTTCTTTGACTAAAGATGCATGTAAAAATAAATTATAGGGTACTATAGTAGTTCCTACTAAACCTAGTATTGTTAATAAGCTTCCCTCTGGAAATGAGGGTATTAAAGCACCTTTTAATATCTCATAAATATCTGGTTTTGTTAAAAAAGCGGTAATTAAAAAAGAAATACTCATAATTAAGACCAACAAAACCAAAACTCTTTCTAGAAATTTATAATTACCTATATAAAGTAATGCAAACGCAACAATCCCAATTACAAAACTCAGTAAATTAATAGAATAGGTCCCCACAACAAATCTAAATTCTCCTGTGAGAGTTTCTAGTCCAAGTATACCTCCACTAATATTTCCTGCCTCATATGAAGCGTTTCCTACAACAATAGCAGATAGAATAAGTAGCAGTAGTAATTTATTGATTATTGGATGTTTAATTTCAGATCTAATGACTTCAGATAAGCCTCTTTGAGATATGATTCCTAGACGAGAGGCCATTTCTTGTAATACAATGGTAGCTAGTATAGACAATACCATTGCCCATAACAAATGAAAGCCAAAATTAACCCCTGCTAAAGTACACAGCGTAACAGTCCCAGGACCTATAAATGCGGCAGCTACAAGAGTCCCTGGACCAGAATTTTTTAACCACTTTTTAATCATTTGAGGCAGAATTTAATGCGTAAATAGCAAAACTTCCCAACCAATGACCTCCTTCGTAGGAATCTCCAACAACATTGGGTAAAGAATAGTTTATATGTTCATAAGCAATTCTCTTTAAATGATCATGGGAGGGTAAATCTTTAACAATATCAAACAAAGCCCATGCTCTAGAAAAATTAACTCCATCTAAATGCACAAGTTTACCATCTTTTCTATCTGAAACTTCACCAACTGCTAATTGAAAGTCACTTTCTTTTAACTGAGGTAAAAAATTATCCAACCAACTTATAAATACTTTTTGAGGTAATACTCGCTTCATAATCGCTGCTTCCTGCAAACAAGGAGATAAAAAATCATAACCACTGGGTTCCCAAGAGATGGGACAATTTGAATCTTCAAAATAAAATTTTATAGCACTTTTTCTTATCATTTCAAGCATCGGTTTATTGTCTACAACTAACGCATAATCCCACGCAAAAGTTAAACCAAAGGCAGTATTAGGGTGTTCACCAGCTCTAACAGGATAATTTAGATTAGGGATAAAATCTAAATACTTTTGTACTATTAGATCCGTTAGAGGTTGTAAATTATGCTCAAGTTCTCTTGCCGTTTTATCATCCCAAGTATGAAGTTCTTCAGCTAATTTCAAAACCCAAGCCCAACCATAAGTTCTTTCATAACTTTTATTGTGTTTTCCTAAAAAATAGTTTACCTCTTTTAAAATGTTTTCTTTAGATATATGTTCCAATAACTTTTTTTTAATTTCAGTATTATTCTCTAATCTTGGAAATTGTTTAAGTAATGAAATCATACTCCAATGACCGTGAACCGAAGAATGCCAATCAAAACAACCATAAAATGCAGGGTGAAGCTCTTTTGGAGATTTTAGATCTTCTTGGCTTCCTAAGGTTTGACCTAATTTATTTGGGTATTCTAGATCAACACAATTCATAGGCAAATTTATTAATCGCTGTGCTTGATTCAAATTTAATATAGGCAATTCAATAACATCTTTTGTGGATTCCTTTGGCAGGTTAGATGTTTTTGTACAAGCTAAAAATAATAAGATGTAAAACAGTATAAAATAATTTCTCATAATTAACTTCCTATTTATCTTCTAAAAGTAGACAAAAGAATTCAATAAAAGTATACTTTATAATGCTATTTAAAACAGATAATGGCTGTTAAAAAGCGTAACGTTGAGGACCTCCTCTTCTTATTTCTTCATTTGCAAACTCTTCAAACTGTTTGAAATTTTTTCTAAAAGCGTTAGAAAGTTTGAAAGCAGTTTTATAATACGCGTCATCATTATTCCAGGTAGTCCTGGGACTTAAAACAGATGATGGTACACCTGAACATCTTCTTGGTTGCGCTACTCCAAATACAGAATGAATATGATAATCTTCATAAGTATAATTACCTAACTCTCCATTTAAAACAGCGGTAATCATAGCTCTAGTATATTTTAAAGCCATTCTTTTTCCAACACCATATTGACCTCCAGACCAACCAGTATTTACTAACCAGACGTTTACACCTGCTTCTTTCATTTTCTTACTCAACATTTCTGCATAACGAGTAGGATGCAGCGGCATGAATGGTGCCCCAAAACACGCCGAAAAACTTGGAACAGGTTCTGTTACACCCGCTTCTGTTCCTGCAACTTTTGCTGTATACCCAGAGATAAAGTGATATGCAGCTTGACTAGGAGTTAGTTTTGAGATTGGAGGCAATACACCAAAGGCATCTGCAGTTAGAAAAAAGATGTTTTTTGGGTTTTTACCAATAGAAGGTTGTTGAATGTTTTCTATGTGTTCTATAGGATAACTTACTCTTGTATTAGGAGTAATGGAGGTATCTGAAAAATCAATTATACCTTGATCATCCATCACAATATTTTCTAAAATCGCTCCTTTTTTAATAGCTGAATAAATTTCTGGTTCTTTCTCTTTAGACAAATCAATGGCTTTTGCATAACAACCACCTTCAAAGTTAAAAACGGTATTTTCTTGAGTCCATCCATGTTCGTCATCACCAATTAATTTTCTTTCTGGATCAGCGGATAAAGTTGTTTTTCCGGTTCCAGATAAACCAAAAAATATAGCAGTATCTTCATTTTTACCCACATTTGCTGAGCAATGCATAGGTAAGGTATTTTTAAAAACGGGAAGAATAAAGTTTAATGCAGAAAAAATCCCTTTTTTAATTTCTCCAGTGTATCCTGTCCCTCCTATTAATGCAATTTTTTTTGTAAAATTTAATATTGCAAAATTATGCTGTCGAGTTCCATCAACTGAAGGATTAGCCATAAAACCCGGAGCATTAATGATAGTCCATTCAGGAGAAAAATTAGCTAATTCATCTACTGTTGGCCTTAAAAACATATTGTAAGCAAACATATTACTCCATGGATACTCATTTACTACTCGAATATTAAGCTTGTAATTGCAGTCTGCACAAGCATAGCTATCTCTAACAAAAATTTCTTTTTTTGATAGATATGAAACTACCTTATCATATAACTTATCAAAATTATTTGAACTAAAAGGAATATTAATATCTCCCCACCAAATTTCATCTTTAGTTATATCATCTTTGACTATAAAACGATCCTTAGGTGATCTTCCTGTAAACTCTCCAGTATGAATTGCAATAGCACCAAGATTGGATTCTTTTCCCTGATTTTTTTGAAGTATTATTGAGTGTAATTCATTGGAGGTTAGTTGATAATGAATTTTTGAACTATTTATTCCTAGACTATTTAACGAAATCGATTTCGTATTTGTATCTATCATACTACTAATATTTGTTAGTTATAACTTTGAAGTAAAATTAAACATAATTTTAAAATATGATATAATTGGTTATTATTTTATTTATTTTTTTTAATCATTACTTTTTTAAGAAAAAAATAAATCATCAAAATCCAACCAATCATGAATAATAATCCTCCTATTGGAGTCACAAACCAAATACTCTTTACGGGGCAATTAAAAATATAAATCGCATAGATAGATCCTGAAAATAAAACAATACCAGAGAAAAAAACATTACTCACGGAGTTTTTCAACTTGTTTGAAAACAAAGAAGATGTATTTACAATCAATAAAACGATGACATGGTACATTTGATATCGAATACCTGTTTCTAAACTACTCATTTCTTTTAAATTCAACACATCCTGTAATCCGTGTGTGGTAAAAGCTCCAAGTATGATTGCTATCAATCCAAAGATGCAGGTAATTGCCAAATTTTTGTTCATATCTAATTCTGAAAAGAAGTTAACTGAGTCTATTTTTTTTTAAATTCGTTAATTACGAATAAACATTAAATATAATTCTATAATGAGAAATATCCTAGTCATTGGAGCTGGAAAATCTTGCTCGTACTTAACAGACTACCTTCAAAAAAAATCAGCAGCAGAAAAGTTACATATTACCATTGCAGATATATCTCTAGAGAGCGCAAAAAGTAGTGCGGGAAATCATACAAACTCATCTGCATTAGAATTTGATGTTTTTAATGAAAATCAACGAAGAGAGGAGATACAAAAAGCAGACATAGTAGTTTCTATGTTGCCGGCTAGATTTCATATTGAAGTAGCAAAAGATTGTCTCTATTATGAAAAACATATGGTTACTGCTTCATATATATCTCCAGAAATGAAAGAATTAAATAGCGAGGCAGAAAAAAAAGGATTGGTATTTATGAATGAAATTGGTGTAGACCCTGGTATCGATCATATGAGTGCTATGGAGGTTATTCATAGAATTAGTGATATTGGGGCAAAAATGATACTTTTTGAGTCATTTACAGGTGGTTTGGTTGCTCCAGAAAGTGATAATAACTTATGGAATTATAAATTTACATGGAATCCAAGAAATGTTGTGTTAGCAGGACAAGGAGGGGCTGCTATGTTTATTCAAGAAGGTACTTACAAATATATTCCTTACCATAAACTATTCAGAAGAACAGAGTTCTTAAACTTAAATGGTAACGGTAAATTTGAAGCCTATGCGAACAGAGACTCCCTAAAATATAGAAGTATTTATGGCTTAGAAGATATTCGAACTATGTATAGAGGAACCATCAGAAAAGTTGGATTTTCTAGAGCTTGGAATATTTTTATTCAATTGGGTATGACTGATGATAGCTATACAATTGAAGGTTCTGAAAACATGACCTACAGAGATTTTGTGAATTTATTTTTAGCTTATTCTCCTAACGATTCTGTTGAATTAAAATTACGATCTTACCTGAAAATTGACCAAGATGATATCGTTTGGGATAAACTTGTAGAATTAGATCTTTTTAGTCAAACAAAAAAAATAGGATTAAGCAATGCAACACCAGCACAAATGTTGCAAAAAATATTATCAGACTCTTGGACCCTAGAAGAAGACGAAAAAGACATGATTGTAATGCATCATAAGTTTGGTTATGAGTTAAATGGCAAAAAACATCAGATAGAGAGTAGCCTAGTAGTAAAGGGAGAAAATCAAACCTATACAGCCATGGCAAAAACAGTTGGATTACCTGTTGCAATTGCTACCCTAAAAATACTAAATAAAGAAATTACCACTCCAGGAGTTCAGCTACCAATTACCAAAGAAGTATATGCCCCAATTTTAAAAGAGCTAGAGCAGTATGGAATTGAGTTTAAAGAAAAGAAGGTTCCTTATTTGGGATATAATCCTGAAAATGTAATTGGATAATAACGTTTTTTATAGCTGATGATGATTACATTTTGAGATAAAAGTCCTTAGTTAAATTTATATATTCTTGCGTGTAAACATGGCGACCTTTTTCTATAACTAAAGCTAGCTCTTCTACCTCTTTTTGATAAAAAGAAAATTCCAACATACTTCTTTTTATTTCTGAATTCTCAGTCCCTCTAACTCTACACACCCTATTTAAAAATAACCTATATTTTCTAGCTAAGCTTACGAAAGCTACCTCCTCCTTAAAAGGGATAATAATTGTAAAAATACCTGAATCTGAGAGTAGTTTTGATGTACCTTCTATTAAATCATTAAATGACAACGCAGAGGTGAATCTTGCTGTATTTCTTGAGGTATTATTAGTCTCAAAATTATCATTATAAAATGGTGGATTGGAAATAACAAGGTCATATTCTTGAGCCTCTTCTTTAATTTCCTCTGAAAAATCTTGAAAAGAGCTATGATAGCAAAATAAGCGATCAGACCAATCTGATTTTTCAAAATTAGCAACACTCTGTTCATAAGCATTAGGATCAACCTCAACTGCATCGATAGTTTGAGCATCACTGCGTTGAGCCATCATTAAAGACACTAATCCCGTCCCTGAACCCACATCTAAAATAGTGTCTGGATGTGTTTCTAATGAACACCAGGCTCCTAAAAGTACTGCATCTGTTCCTACTTTCATTGCAGTTTTATCTTGATCTACCGTAAACTCCTTAAAATGAAATGGCTTATTCATTATCAATTATTTTTTCAAAAATAAGCTTTTGATGCGTTCAAAAATGAAAAACCCACAACTTACGTTGCGAGTTTTCATTTGCAGAGAGGAAGGGATTCGAACCCTCGATACCCTTGAGAGGTATACACACTTTCCAGGCGTGCGCCTTCGACCACTCGGCCACCTCTCTAATTCAAATACAAATCAATTAGACCCTCAGGAGTTTCAACATGTATTTGCTTATTTTCTCTGTCTATTTTTTTGATAAAATCATCAATCATTGGAATGAAAATCTCTACATCACCCTTCTCTATTTCAAACATTGGTTGAGCAGCTTTATCGTTAATGTAAACTATGATACCAACATCTCCATGTATTTTATCTATAACATGAAAACCTATGACTTCATGAAAATAAAAATGATTCCCTTTTAGCTTAGGCAATAGGTTTAAAGGAAGGTAAATTCCTGATTTCATTATAAAATCTGCCTCCTCTTCACTATTTACATCCTCAAAATGAACACGTAGCATTGTGCCTCTACTTAAAGAACTTTTTTTAATAAAAAATGGAACCAGATTGCCACCTAAATCGACAAATACTGATTCCATATTTTTATACAATTCAGGCTCATCAGTATCTAATTTGATAATAACTTCACCCTTAAAACTGTGTTTTTTTACGATATTGCCTAAATAAAAACAGTCTTCTTTACGCATATCGACAAAAATTTTTCTTATTCAGCAGATTCCTCCTTTTTCTCTTCAGTAACTTCTGGAGTTACTTCTTCAGGAACAACTTCTGGTGCCGCTTCTTCAACAACTTCTTCCTCTACTTCTGGAGTCGCTTCTTCAGCAACAACTTCCGGAGCTGTTTCTTCAACAACTTCTTCTGGAGTTACTTCTTCAGCAACAACTTCTTCCTCTACTTCTGGAGTCGCTTCTTCAACAGCTGCAGCAACTCTAGCTTCATTTACCGCTTTCTCTGCCTCTAGGGCTTTTGCTTTTGCTTCTGATTTGGCTTTTGCTACATTCTCTTCTTTTGTAGCAACTTTACCAGCTTTCTCCTCTAACCAAGCTTGAAATTTTTCTTCAGCTTGTTCTTCAGTTAAAGCACCTTTTCTTACACCACCAACTAAATGGTTTTTAAGCATAGCTCCTTTGTAAGATAAAATAGTTTTAGCAGTATCTGTTGGTTGTGCACCATTTTGCAACCATTTTACAGCACCATCAACATCTAAATTAATAGTTGCTGGATTAGTATTAGGATTGTAAGTACCTAATTTCTCTAAAAAGCGTCCATCTCTTTTTGCTCTTGCATCTGCTGCAACGATCCAATAAAATGGTTTCCCTTTTTTTCCGTGTCTTTGTAATCTAATTTTTACTGACATTTTTTTAATTTTTTAAGGTTCTCGACCTTGGTTATTAATAATCCTACCATCTCGTGATAAGTGGGCGCAAATGTACGAAGTTTTTTGAAATAGAAGAACTAATTATACAATATCATTTAAAGTAAGCTATAAAATTAAAAAAGCCCCTAATGGGGCTTTAATTTTACTTTGTAAATTCTTCAAAAGTTTTTAGTTTGATTTCCTCTTTAGATTTTATTTTTTTTGAAATCTTATTGAAGTCTTCTTTTGCTTTTGAATAACGATTTTCAACAATAGATAAAAAATCTAATTCAGAATTTGAAGGCTTGTCATAACTCCCAACAATTTTACTGAATAAATCAGCTAGTTTTTCTCTTAACTCTGGTTCAGCACTTCCAACATAATTATCTCCAGTTGTAATAACTAGGGTTTTCTTAAGTTCATTTAATTTTGATTTTAGTTTGTTTTTTGTCTCTGGTGCTTCAATAAAAGCATCAATTTGATAAACCATATAAGCCAATTCTTCAGTCATTTTATACATCTTAGATATGACATCATGTTTCATCTTTCTATCCTCAGGCGATAAACTCGACCTCTTATCGTAAATAATTTCAAAATCATGCTTATAAACTTCTCTACCTTTTGTAATAACTGCCGTATAAATCCCAGCCTGAACTCTTGGTGTAGCAAAACCACCAAATGCTAGAGTTTTACCCTTAGCAACTTTAGGTTGTTTGATATTTCCTGACCAACTTACAATATTAATACCTTTAGATTTTCCAGGAGATAATTTAGAAACAACCTCACCCTTACTATCCTTTATTTCCATAGTCATCTTACCAAAAGTATGTCGTTTAGGTAGCAAATATTTTATTTTAGGAGATCTACTAGCATTTTCTCCTACAAATTGAGTTTCTGCACCAAAACTCCCTGCAAACCCACTTTCATCTGATAACTTCATTGGTTTAGAACTAAAAAAATGTAATTTAGACTTTAAAACTTCAGAAGTAATTTCGCGTAAAGGTGAAATATCTTCAATAATAATTACACCTCTACCATGTGTTCCAAGAACTAAGTCATTGGTTTGTTTTTGAAGATCTATAAAATGAACAGCTACTGGTGGTACATTTTTAGTGAATTTTTCCCAATTTTTTCCTCCATCAGCGGTAATATAAAGTCCGAATTCTGTTCCTAGGAATAATAAATTTTCATTTTCATAGTCTTCTTGAATATTTCTTGAAGTCCCTATAATATTCTCAGTAATAATATTAGTCCAAGTTGTTCCAAAATCTGTGGTCTTATAAACATATGGCTTCATATCACCATTATTATGACCATCAAAAACAGCATATGCTGTTCCTTTACCATGAACACTTGCCTCTATATGGTAAGTCCAAGTATTACTTGGTAAGCCTTGAATATTATTCACAACATTTTGCCAGTTTTTACCTCCATCTTTTGTTACTTGAACATTTCCGTCATCTGTACCTACCCATATAATATTTTCATCAAGAGGAGATTCTGCTATTGTGAAAATTGTTGTATGGTTTTCTGCCCCAGAATTATCCATTGATAACCCTCCAGAATCTGCTTGTTGCTGTTTCGTTGGATCATTGGTAGATAAATCTGGAGAAATAATTTCCCATGTATCTCCCATATCTTCAGATCTGTGAAGAAACTGACTCCCCATGTAAAAACGATCTGGTTGGTGAACGCTAATTGCCATTGGTGCATTCCAATTAAAACGTAAATCTTCATACCCTGCTTTCTCTAGAGGTTGGATTGTCTTTACCAACTTATTGTCAACATCATATCTCCAAACATTTTCTGCCCCTTGCATTTCTGAATAGATAATATTTTTAGTTGGATGTTTTAATACTCTAAAACCATCACCTGCTCCAATAGAATTCCAATCACCTGCATTGATTCCCCCACTCGATGAGGATGGACCATACCAAGAGCCATTATCTTGAAGTCCCCCATATATATTATAGGGTTCTGCGTTATCTACACTAATATGATAAAATTGTGATAAGGGCAGGTTTTCTACAATTTCCATAGTTGTACCACCATTCCAAGAACGATATACACCTCCATCTGTTCCAGCATATATTCTGTCAGAATCATGAATATCAAAAACAATGTCATGAATATCACTATGCATATTTCCTAGTGATTTAAATGTTTTACCTCCATCTTTTGAAATTGAACCTGACAAACCTCCTTTTACAACAACATCTGGGTTTCTTGGATCTACAGTTATTCTTGAAAAATAAAAAGGACGAACCGTAATTCCAAAATCATTATTTAATTGTTTCCAATTAGCTCCTGCATCATCACTTCTGTACAATCCTTTGCGTTTTGGGTCTTCCGCTTCAATTACTGTATATAAAATATTAGCATCTGATGGAGCTACCGCAATAGCCAATCTACCTAATTGCCCTTCAGGAAATCCGTTATGAATTTTATTCCAAGTTTTTCCAGCATCTGTAGATTTATACAATGCACTATTGTCTCCACCAGAGGAAAAAGACCAAGCTGTTCTTCTGAACTCCCACATTGAAGCATAAAGAATAGAAGGGTTTTTGGGATCCATAGTCATATCCGCGGCTCCAGTTTTCTCATCTATATACAATATCTTTTCCCAAGTTTCTCCAGCGTCTGAAGATTTATAAACACCACGCTCATCACTATCTGACCATAATGCACCCAATACAGCTACATATACCTCATTAGAATTCTTTGGATTAACAATAATGTTTGCTATTCGTTCTGATTTATCAAAACCAAGTTTTTTCCAATTAGCCCCCCCATCAGTTGATTTATATAAACCGTCTCCATAGGAAACACTATTTCTTGTCCATGTTTCACCTGTTCCAACATAGATTACATTATCAGGATCATTAGGATCTATTGCTACAGCACCGATAGACTGGCTATGATCATCAAATATTGGGTTAAAAGTAGTACCGGCATCATTAGATTTCCATACTCCACCACCTGCTGTTCCAGCGTAAATAATTTGATTATTAGTTGGGTGAACTTCCATATCATTTATTCGACCACTCATTAATGCAGGCCCTATATGTCGAGCTCTTAAGTCTCCAAATAAATTTTTTAAGTTTACAGAAGTGTTGTTTTGGGCGTTATTGCTAAATGGGAGCAACATCATACCCAAAACTAAGATTATTAGTTTTTTCATGTCTATAAATTTTTTTGATTGCTTGGTAAAAAAAAGAGCCTAAATAAATTATATAGACTCTTTTTTTTGATATGATTATTATTTGTTTTCTTCTTCAGTAATTTCTTCTGGAAATTTGAAAGCACTTGGATCTACAGTTGGATTTAATTCAATTTTATCCATAGTAATAGGCTGACCACCACCATCTTTAACACCTTGAGTCATTGAAAATGGGAAATACATTCCTTCAACTTCTTGATAATCACTAAATTTTATTTCTGATATCATCCCTTTACCTGGCCCCATTCTAATTTCAGAATGAACAACAATAGGAACAAAATTTTCAGCATCAAAAAAATAGATACTTGAATTTTCTACCTCTTCACCATCAACAGTCATTGGTTTTTTAGTCAATTTAATTTTAAAGGTTTCGGTTCCTTCCAAATCTTCTTTACCCAACAACTCTACAGTATATCCTTTTTCTTTATAGTTAAAGAATGCATCAGGAAAGTCTTTAGATTCAAGCTTCATATTATCAGTAGTTTCTTGATCACTTTTTTCAGCTTTTTGTGTTTGAAAATTAGTATTCCACAATACCTCACCATCAAAAACTCCCTGCTTGAGTTCTAAGCCTTGAAAATTAATAACTGTCATTTGATTACCATTTTTCAACTGAGTAATTTCCAATGGGATTTCCATTCCTCCTTGGTTTACTTTAGCACTCATCTTTATTCCTTCTAATTTTGCCCAATTTTCTATTCCTCCAGTATTTTCAAAATAGTTTGCTATGATTTCATCAGCAGTTTGAGAATTCACAGAAATACTTGCTGATATTGCTATTATTAGTAGTAAAATTTTTTTCATTTTAACGTTTTTTTAAATTAATACAAAGTTAAGACGTCTAAATTACATATTTGTTACAAAAAAAACACCACCTATTCCAAACTTTAATTATTTTTAAAATTTATATGAATATTCTAAAGAACTTTTCCGTTCAAGGTAAGCATCACAAATCTATAATTACTGATTTATATTTCAATACAACATCGGTTAAAAAACCTTTAGTTATTTTTTGTCATGGTTACAAAGGTTATAAAGATTGGGGAGCATTTGACCTAATGTCATCGAATTTTTTAAAAGCAAATATGGCTTTTTTAAAATTCAACTTTTCTCATAATGGGGGGACTCCAATCCAACCCATTGATTTCCCTGATCTAGAAGCCTTTGGAAATAACAATTACACTATAGAGCTAGATGATTTAGAATGTATTATTAATTGGGTTTGTTCTAGAAAGGAATTTAAAAATGAAATAGATACCAATAATATAATACTTGTTGGTCATTCTAGAGGTGGTGCAATAGCTCTTATAAAAGCAGCTGAAGATTCAAGAATAAAAAAACTAATTACATGGGCTGCAGTATGTGATCTTAATAGAACTGTGTTTAATAAGAGCGCAGAATTAGAACAATGGAAAGAAGATGGTGTCTTTTATGTTTTAAATGGAAGAACCAAACAAAAAATGCCACATTACATCCAATTTTACTATAATTTTATAACAAATAAAAAACGCTTATGTGTTGAGAATGCTGCAAAAGAAATAATTATACCTCACTTAATTATTCATGGAGATAAAGACCCGTCAGTACCTTTTCTTCATGCAAAAAATCTTCACAAATGGAATTCCTCAAGTCAACTAATTGTTGTACCTGGATCTAATCATGTCTTTGGTGCATCTCAACCTTGGACATCATCAAAACTCCCTGAGGATTTTAGGGTTGTAGTAGATAAAACAATAGCGTTTATTACCAACTGCTAATTGTTAATAAAACCAAATAACTCTTGGAGTGTTTTTCTATCTCTTTTTACTATTTTTATTCTACTAATTTCTAGGTAAGAAATCCGCAACTATGTACTTGATTTTTGACACGGAAACCACTGGGTTACCAAAGAGCTGGAATGCTCCTATTACTGACACTGATAACTGGCCAAGATGTATACAGATTGCATGGCAGCTTCATGACAGTATGGGAAAAATAGTAGAGCATAATAATTTCCTACTACAACCTGAAGGGTTTAATATTCCTTATGATGCAGAGCAGATACATGGCATTTCTACAGATTTAGCTCAAGAACAAGGAATTCCTCTAAAAGAATGTTTAACATTATTTAATGAAGTTTTACAAAAAACTACTTTTATTGTTGGGCAGAATGTAAATTTTGATTTAAATATTATGGGTTGTGAGTTTCATCGTTTGGGAATACCAAACAACCTAAACAAACTACCTGTTTTAGATACTTGTACAGAGCATACTGCACAATTGTGTCAAATTCCCGGTGGTCGAGGAGGAAAATTCAAACTACCTACGTTGACAGAATTACATAACCATTTATTTGGTGTAAATTTTGGAGAAGCTCATAATGCTACTGCAGATGTAGAAGCTACTACTAGATGTTTTTTAGAATTAATTCGTTTAAGAGAGTTTTCAAAAGAAAAACTAGATGTTGATGAAGATTATTTTAAAAACTTTTCAGAGGCTAATCCAAAACCTATTGAGGTCATTGGTTTAAAACATATTAATCTTAAGAAAGAAAGTGAAAAAATTAGAAAACGTTTAGCTTCTCTTAAAGAGACCAAAACAACATCTAGTCCTTCAGCTGGTCTATCTCAATTAGAAAATGTTCAATTTGCTCACCTTCACAATCATACTCAGTTTTCAGTTTTACAATCTACCATCCAAATTGGAAATATTGTAAAAGCTGCAGCTAAAGATAATATGTCTGCAATTGCTTTAACTGATTCAGGAAATATGATGGCTTCGTTTCATTTTGTCAGTGCCATCTTAAAACACAACAAGCAAGCATTAGCTAAAAATGAGATCTCTGAAGAAAATGGAGAAACTCCAAAAGAAACAATTTTAAAGCCAATTCTTGGGTGTGAGTTTAATGTCTGTGAAGATCATTTAGACAAAAAAAGAAAAGATAATGGATACCAAATTGTCTTACTTGCTAAAACAAAAAAAGGATATCATAATCTTGCTAAAATGTCTTCCATTGCTTTCATCAATGGATTCTATTATGTTCCCAGAATAGATCGTAAAATTATTGAGCAATACAAAGAAGACATAATAGTACTAACTGGAAATACTTATGGAGAAGTTCCAAATAAAATATTAAATGTTGGTGAAAAACAAGCTGAAGATGCTCTAATTTGGTGGAAACAACAATTTGGTGATGATTTGTATATCGAATTAATGCGACACAATCAAGAAGATGAACGTATAGTTAATGAGTCGCTTCTAAAATTTGCTAAAAAACATGAAGTTAAAGTTGTTGCCACTAATAACATATTTTATTTAAATAAAGAAGATGCAAATGCGCACGATATTTTATTGTGTGTAAAAGAAGGAGAAAAACAAGCTACCCCAAAAGGAAAAGGAAGAGGATATAGGTATGGTCTTCCTAATGACGAATATTATTTTAAGTCTAGTGATGAAATGAAAGAATTGTTTGCAGACATTCCTGAGGCAATATCTAATATTCAAGAAATAGTAGACAAGATTGAAGTTTTCTCACTAGCTAGAGATGTTCTTTTACCTGCATTTGATATTCCAGCTGAATTTCAGTCTAAAGAAGATGAAGAAGACGGTGGAAAAAGAGGAGAAAATAATTATCTAAAACACCTCACTTTTATTGGTGCCAAAAAACGTTACGGAGAAATCACAGAATCTATAAAAGAGCGACTTAATTTTGAGTTAGAGGTTATTGAGAATACTGGATACCCAGGATATTTTTTGATTGTAGAAGATTTTATACGAGAGGCAAGAAAGATGGATGTTTCTGTTGGTCCAGGTAGAGGATCAGCTGCTGGATCTGTTGTTGCCTATTGTCTTTGGATTACCAATATAGATCCCATTAAATATGACTTACTTTTTGAGCGTTTCTTGAATCCTGAACGTGTATCTATGCCTGATATTGATATTGATTTTGATGATGAAGGAAGGGGTAGGGTAATGGACTATGTAATTAATAAATATGGAGCTAATCAGGTTGCTCAAATAATCACCTATGGAACCATGGCTGCAAAATCATCCATCCGTGATACAGCCAGAGTACTCGACTTACCCCTATTTGAAGCCGATAGGATTGCTAAATTAATACCAAATGTTAAACTGAAAAATATTTTTGGAACAGATGAGAAAAGCAAAGGAAAAATTGCTGCACTTCGCTCTGAAGAAAAAGATATGGTTAACGAATTAAAAACCCTTTCTGAGGGAGATGGAATAGAATCTGAAACCATAAACAAAGCTGCTATCCTCGAAGGTTCAGTTAGAAACACTGGAATTCATGCGTGTGGGGTTATCATCACTCCTTCAGACATTACCAATTTTGTTCCTGTAGCTTTAGCAAAAGATTCAGACATGTATGTTACTCAGTTTGATAATTCTGTTGTTGAAAGTGCAGGCTTATTAAAAATGGATTTTTTAGGCTTAAAAACCTTAACTTTAATAAAAGATACTGTAAAAATTGTCAAAGCTAGGCATGGAGTACAATTAGATCCAGAAAATTTCCCGCTTGATGATAAAAAAACTTATGAATTATTTCAACGAGGTGAAACCATTGGGATTTTTCAGTATGAATCTCCTGGTATGCAAAAACACATGCGTTCTCTTAAACCTACTGTTTTTGGAGATTTGATTGCCATGAATGCATTATACAGACCAGGACCAATGGAATATATTCCATCCTTTATTAACAGAAAGCATGGGAAAGAAGATATACAATATGACCTCCCTGCAATGGAAGAATATTTAGCGGAAACTTATGGAATTACTGTATATCAAGAACAAGTAATGCTGCTCTCTCAAAAACTTGCCAACTTCACAAAGGGTGAAGCCGATGTTTTAAGAAAAGCAATGGGAAAGAAGCAAGCTGCTGTCTTAGCAAAAATGAAACCTAAATTTATCAATCAAGCAAGAGAAAATGGTCATGAATCTGAGAAACTAGAGAAAATATGGAAAGATTGGGAAGCTTTTGCGTCTTATGCTTTTAATAAGTCTCACTCTACTTGTTATGCATGGATAGCTTACCAAACAGCCTACCTCAAAGCTCACTATCCTGCAGAATATATGGCTTCTGTTCTATCAAATAATATGAATGATATCAAATCTGTTTCATTCTTTATGGAAGAATGTAAATCTATGGGCTTAGAAGTTTTAGGCCCAGACATTAATGAATCGTATTTAAAATTTTCTGTAAACAAAAAAGGTGCTGTTCGTTTTGGAATGGGTGCCATAAAAGGTGTAGGTAGTTCGGCTGTAAAAGCAATCATTAAAGAGCGAAAAGAAAATGGTCATTTTACATCAATTTTTGATGTTACCAAAAGAATAGATTTACGAGCTGCCAATAAAAAAGCTTTTGATGGTTTAATTTTAGCTGGAGGCTTTGATTCTTTTTCAAATACCCATAGAGCTCAATACTTTGCTGAAGATGAAAAAGGACAAACCTTTATTGAGAAAGCCATAAGGTATGGAAGTAAGTACCAAGAAAATTTAAATTCTGCTCAAGTCTCTTTATTTGGAGAAGCTTCAGATATTCAATTCCCTGAGCCAGATATTCCAAGCTGTGAAGCCTGGGGAAATATGGAAGAACTTGCCAAAGAAAAAGAAGTTGTAGGGATATATATTTCTGCTCATCCACTAGATGATTTTACTAACGAATTGAAATTTTGCAATGCTAATGTGGGTCATTTTAAAAGTGATTTACAAAAATATGTTGGATCAAATTTAGTTTTTGCAGGAATTGTTACAGATGTTCAACATAAAGTTTCAAAGGCTGGAAAAGGATGGGCTTCTTTCTTTATTGAAGATTATTTAGATAGTTTTGAGTTCAGAATATTTGGGGAGGATTATTTGAAATTTAAACACTTTTTAGTTTCAAACTCTTTCTTATTTGTTAGAACAACAATTCAAAAAGGATGGACTAATAAAGAAGGGGTTGAAGGAGATGCAAGACTTAAATTTACTGAATTTAAATTGCTACATGATGTGATGGACGATTTATGTAAAAAAGTGACGATTAAAATACCTATAGAAGATGTTCATGAAAAATCAATAGAGAACTTTAATACTTTGTTTAATAATCACAAAGGAAAACAATCGCTAAAATTTGTAATTTATGATGTAGAGGAAGAAATAGAATTAGAAGTTCCTAGCAGAAACACTAAAGTTAAAATTAGTAGTGAGCTTTTGAAAACACTTGAGGACCAACATATTAATTTTAAATTAAATTAAGATGTTAGTTTAGTGAAAAGTGTTTCTAAACTTTGATTTTTAGAATTTAACTCTAAAATTTTTAATCCATTTTCTTTAGCAAAATCAAAAATTATACCTCTCATATCTTCAGAAGAATCAAAGGTTATATACCAAGTATTATCAAAATTATTTTTCAAAGATACTATATTGGGTAACCTTTGAATGAATTGTTCTTCAATCTTATAATCAAAAGTAACTTCTATAATTTGTTTGTTATTTTCTTTTAACTCTTCGATTGATTTATCTATGAGTAACTCTCCTTTTTTTATAATGATAACTCGATCGCATACAGCTTCAACCTCTTGCATAATGTGAGTAGAAAATAATATTGTTTTTTCTTTTCCTAGTTTTTTAATTAAAGTTCTTATTTCTTGAATTTGATTTGGATCTAAGCCTGTAGTAGGTTCGTCTAAAACTAAAACATCTGGATTATGAATAATAGCTGCAGCTATACCAACTCTTTGCTGGTAACCTTTTGAAAGTTGACTGATTTTTTTATGTGACTCAGGAGTTAAGCCAACGGTTTTTATAACAGTACTAATAGTTTCTTTTGATATCTTAAAAATTGAGGCTTGAAATTGAAGATATTCTTTCACATACATTTCATGGTATAAAGGATTTTGCTCAGGGAGATAGCCTATTTTAGCTTTGGTTTTTTTAGGGCTCTTAAGAACATCAATACCAGAAACAAAAACAGTGCCTTTTGTTGGTGAAATGAAGCCTGTTATAATCTTCATCATGGTAGATTTTCCAGCACCGTTTGGGCCTAAAAATCCAATAATTTCTCCTTTATTAGCTGAAAAACTAATTTCGTTTAACGCCAATTGATTTCCATAAGATTTTGTAACAGATTGTACTTCTATAGACATATTACAAAAGTAATTTATTTAATTTTATAACATCAACTATTTAACAAAAGTTAAAAAAGGTTGTCTCTCAAGACAACCTTTTAACTATTTATATATTGTATTAAAATCTTATTCAATCACTAATTTTCTGGTCGTTTGATTGGTGCCGTTTTTAATTTTTAACAAATACACACCCTTAACTATATTTTCAAATGAAATACTTTCAGAAAATCTTGAAGCTACATTTGTAAATAACAATTCTCTCACCAATCTACCAGTAATATCAAATAACTGAAGTTCTATACGATCTGATGATCTAGTGTCAAATTGTAAGTTGAAATTTCCATCAGAAGGATTAGGATATAAATTGAAACCTTCAAAAGTATCATTATCTAAAGAAGCTGTATCATCGATTACCTCGATAGTGTAGTCCTCTACCTCAGCGTCTTGACCTGTCATACAAGAAGTAGGATCAGAATTATATTTAGTTGATACCCTCATGGTTGTTGAACCCAGTAAAGCATTTGAAGGTATTGTTACCGACAAAGGGCTTAAAGTTGTTGCTATATCAGGTGCATTAGTAGCTGTTCCTAAATCATATTCTTCATTATCATCATCAAAATCACAATCTTGATTCCAATCTATCCAAACCAAAGTGTGAACTGTATAATTACCATCTGTATTTACCTGAACAGTTAAATCATGAACTTCATCAGCTTTCACAGTAGTGCTAATATCTGTGTAGTCACTGTAAGCTCCTGGCTTTCCTGAAGTGTTGTCTATCGTATTAAAAACAACTCTTGTTGTACTGGTAACATACGAAGTATTTCCTGTAGATACACAGACAGAACAATTTTGAGTAATAAATGAATTTACTGAAGAAAAGTTTCCATCACCGCAACTATTTTTGGCTTTAACTCTCCAGTAATACGTAGTTGATTGATTTAAAGTAGTTCCTGAGAAAAAATTAGTGGTAACATTTTCACTAGCTACAACAGAACTAAACCCAGAATCTGTGGCAATTTCAATGTCATAGGAACTTGCATTTGAAATAACATCCCACGAAAAGGAGGGTGATAGACCTATTCCACTAGAATTATCACTTGGTGAAGTTAACGTTGGAACTTCAGTTAAAGTTGAAAATACTGAGAAATTTGCATCAGCATTCTTAACAATAGTTCCTGATGTACCTGTAATTTGAAAATTATAGGTTCCTACATTTAAAGACCCAATGTTACTAAGCGTTAATGAAATGTTGGTACCATCTTGATCTGCTGAATCTGAACTAAAAGACGCATTTACAGTTGCTGGCAGTCCATTAACAGAAAAAAGTGTAGTTCCTGTAAACCCTAGGTAAGTATTGTAAACGAAGTCATAAGTTACGTTGTTGGGAGAACATACTTCGACAGAGGGTTCAGAAATTGAGATTGAAAATTCTGATTGTTGCAACGATAGGTTAGTTGAATTTACAGCATAAAAAATATTACCATTTCCCTCCACCATAATTCTTAGTTGATCTGAATCTCCGTCAGCTGAAGGTACTGAAAAGGTGTGACTTCCATCATTCGCTACATTACTTGCTGCTAAATAAGGAAATGTTAACCCTCCATCTGTAGATAGATAGATATTTACGGTAGGAGTATTTACACTTCCCGTATCTGTACCAGCTACGTCCCAGGTTACAGTTTGGCTTTCACCCACATTCCATGTTTCATTTGTAGTCTGAGAAGTTACTGCAAATGGTCCAGAAGTTCCATCTACGGTAACGGTCATGAAATCGAAATCTGATTGTGGAAATTGCCCTGTTCCATTGGCCTCTGACCTATCCCTTACAGTTAGTGCAAAATTTAAAGATCTACTAACTGTTGACACGGTTTCCCATGAGGTATTGTCTACTGTTTCTACAGGGTTTGTTTCTGTTAATTGCCCCGACAAAACTCGAGATTTTATAGGCATATATCTTATTGGATTTGTACTTGGTGGTCTTGACCTCCAAACGGCACCAGATGTTTTAGTAGGACCAAAATTACTACTAGTAGTTGTCCCTGAATCTACTTGCTCCCAAGTATATGTTAATTCATCTCCTGAATCTGTATCAGTTGCTGAACCTACTAATTTAAAGGCGGTTCCCTGAGGAATTGTATAATCGTCTCCAGCATCAGCCAGAGGGGGATTATTTGAAATTTCTGTAGACGTCCAACAGGTTCTATTATCTAAATTATTCAAAACTTGATTTATAGTTCCATAATGAAAATAGGGATCACTATGGTCTTGTACATCATTTGAACCTGTAATACCTGCATAACCCATAATGGTTGTTCCACTCCCCGGCTCATAATTTACACCAGTACCTTCACTACTTTGTGAAAAGGTGTGATTCCCACCCATTTGGTGACCAATTTCATGAGGTACATAATCAATATCGAAAAAATCATCCATGTTTGGACCACCATCGTTATCTGTAAATGAATGTGATGAAAAACCACTTCCTTTTTGACCATCTACACAAACACATCCTATACACCCTGCATTTCCATTATTACCGCCATAATTAAATAAATGTCCTATATCATAATTTGCTTCGCCAATAACAGAGGTTAACGTTGATTGAAGTTGACTATTATAACTTCCTGTATATGGATCTGAAGAAGCTAAAGGATAAATAATTTCTATTCCTGACACTAGTTGAAAGGTAACAGCCATATCAACCTCAAAAACTTCATTTGATCTATTTAAAGTAGAAACTACAGCAGCTAGCGCATCAGCCTGTGCATCTCCATTTGTATCATCTCCATCATCCCAAAAATTTGTATACTCACCAGTTGTTGAAATTGCAATTCTTAATGTTCGTAAAATTTGATCATTTGCGTCTCTCGAGGAAGAGCTTATATCCTTTATTGGAATAAGTTCGTTTTCAGTTAAACATTCAAAATCTTTTTTTGAGTTTATTCTTACTCCTCTGTGATATGTGATATACTCTGTTGTATTTCCTTTTTCTGAAGGAACTGTGAATAACGTAGGTTTATTAAGATAGGAAGTCATTGTTTTTACTCCCTGTGGGGTAACACTAAAACGTATTCTAGCTCCAGGATTATCTAAACTAAAACCTATGTAAGTTTTAATATTTGGATATTTTACTGCTATATCTGGAGCCAATATAAAGGTCTCATATACATTAAAACGTTCCATATTTCCTTTATCGTCAGGAAACCGAACTACTAGTGAAGATCTAGAACTCTGATTTAACCTTGACGGAGCATCTTCCAACTTAGATTTTAATTTATTGTAATCTAAAGAGAATATTTGATATTTATCTTCATGTAAGTTTTTTAGGTAAGAACTCTGCTTATTAGATTTTAATTCTGTTTTTTTCCAAAAATTAGATTGAGTAAAACACAAAGAAGTGTTCAAAAATAAAATTAAAATTAAATTAAATTTTTTCATGGTTTTAATAATTTTTAAATTAAGGGAAGAGCGGCGTAAATATAATAAATAATTATCTTTACAATCGATGAAAACCAACAAAAAAATACTTCTAAAAGACCTTGGCCTAAAGGATTACAAAGATATTTGGGAATTTCAAACCTACTTATTAAATAGTATTATTGACATAAAAAGGCAAAACAGAAAAAATAACACAACAAACACCACTAAAAATTATTTTCTTTTTGTTGAGCATCCTCATGTATACACTTTAGGTAAAAGTGGAAATCTCAGCAACCTATTAATTAATGAACAACAATTAAAAGAGAAACAAGCTACCTATTATAAAATTAACAGAGGTGGAGATATTACCTATCATGGGCCTGGTCAAATCGTTGGGTATCCTATATTAGATCTTGAAAATTTTTTTACAGATATACATAAATACTTAAGATTTCTTGAAGAAGTAATTATTAAGACTCTCGCAGAGTATGGAGTCAAAGGAGATAGAAGTGACGGAGAAACTGGAGTTTGGATTGATACAGGTACCCCATTTGCCCGAAAAATTTGTGCTATGGGAATAAGAAGTAGTCGTTGGGTAACTATGCATGGTTTTGCTTTAAATGTTAACACTAATCTTGGGTATTTTGACCATATTATACCCTGTGGAATAAAAGGAAAGGCTGTAACATCTTTAGAAGTTGAACTTGGAAGAAAAATTGAATTAAGTGAAGTGAAGAAAAAAATACTTAATCATTTTAAAGATCTTTTTGAGGTTGAAAAATTTGAATTAAATTTCTAATTTTAATTGAGAAGGTAAAAGTTTAAAGGTTTTTCTGTGATACTTTGTAATTCCGTGTTCTGAAATGGCTTTTCTGTGTTCTTTTGTTGGGTATCCTTTATTTTTTTTCCAATTATATACTTGAAATTCTTTATGAATTTTTTCCATATAATCATCTCGATATGTTTTTGCTAAAACAGATGCTGCAGCAATGCTCATAAATTTAGCATCACCTTTAACAATGGTTTTGAAAGGAATATCTTTATAGGGTTTAAACTTATTTCCATCTACTATAATATATTCTGGAGTTATTGACATGTGTGAAATAGCACGTTGCATTCCTGTTATTGATGCTTGCAATACATTTAATTGATCAACTTCCTTTTCATCAATAAAAGAAACACCAAACGCCAAAGCATCTTTTTCTATGATGGGTCTAAGTTTTTTTCTCTTAGCCTCTGTGAGTTGCTTGGAATCATTTAATAATTCATTGTGATAATTAAATGGTAATATTACTGCAGCAGCAACAACTGGTCCAGAAAGACAGCCTCTTCCTGCCTCATCAGTTCCAACTTCAAGTTGACATCCACTAAAGTTATTTTTTAACATACTGCAAATTAACATTTTTTGAAGATAATTATTTGAAATCTTTTCCTTTAAAAGTTTACTTTTGTTTTACTAATCTTCTTTAATGAAAAGAATTATTTACTTTATTTTTTTAATGTCTATAACAGCCAGTCATATGTATGGTCAAAAAGGCAAACCCCTTAATAAGCAGAGAAAAATGAAGGACATGACTAACTTTACTTTTAATGATAGTATTGTTCAAGATAATAGTGGAACCAAAAAAATTAACTTAAGCGCCAAAACAAAGTACACCGATTATAAAATTTTTTCATTTCTTAAAGACACCTCATACGTAGACACAACTTTAAATATAAATAAACACTACAAATTTAATTTTTTAAGGAAAGATAACTTTGGCTTGTTACCTTTTCATAATATTGGTCAGACTTTTAACCGGCTAACTTATGATTTTGATAAAATTAATACCATTCCAGGAATTGGTTTTACTGCCAAACAATTTTCTTTTAACACCATAACAGACATCAATTATTATGAAGTTCCTACTCCAACTTCAGAAATTATGTTTTTAACAACACTAGAACAAGGAAGATTTTTAGATTCTTTTTTTACATTAAATTTCTCTAGAAGATTCAATGTATCTATCGCTTATACTGGATTGCGCTCTTTAGGAAAATACAGATCAGCTCTAGTTAGTCAGGGCAATTTCAGAACAACATTTCACTATGAGACAAAAAACAATCAATATAAGATAAGAGGACACATAGCTACCCAAGATGTTTTAAATGAAGAAAGCGGTGGCCTAACTCCAGAATCTATAGTTGCTTTTACAACTAATGATCCTAATTTTTCAGACAGAGCTAGACTTGATGTAAATTTGGAAAACACAGAAAATTTTCTTGAGGGTTCTAGAGTATATATAGAACAAGATTATCAACTCCTTTCCTCTAAAGATTCGGCTAATCAAAAAGACTTTACAAATCTAAAGATTGGTCATGTTCTTGAAAGTAGCAAAAAAGGATATGAATTTAGACAAAACTCTCCCAGTAATTTTATAGGAGCTACCAATTATTCTGGGAATATTAGAGATGATGTTAAAAATACGTTTTTTAAAAATCAGTTTTTTTTAGAATTTAATTCAAAATATGTCTTGGGAACATTCAAAGCTAAGACTAGTATATTGAATTATTCTCACGGATACGACAAAATCATCAATCAAACTAGTAATATAAATACAAGAAAATTGAGAGGGAGTGCCATCTCCTTTGGTGCTGACTGGAAAGCGAAAGTGAGTAAATTTCAATTAGATGCTAGTGGTGAAATTACACCAGGTTCTGCAAGGCTTTCTGGAACAAATCTTCGCGGGAATTTATCTTTCAAAAAAGATAGTTTATTTTACATAAAGGCCGGTGTTTTATTAAATTCTAAATCACCTAATTTTAATTACCTCCTCCACCAAAGCACTTATGATGCATACAATTGGGAAAATGATTATGAAAACATAAGAACTCAAAATCTAGGATTTCAGTTTGATTCAAGATGGTTAAATGCAGCTGTAAATTTGACAAATATTGAAAACTACACCTATTTTGATGAAAACAATAAACCTCAACAATACTCTGAAAATGTTACTTACTTAAAAGTTAAAGCATCAAGAGAATTTACGTACAAAAAATTTGCACTAGATAATACTATTATGTATCAAAATGTAAGTGGAGGATCTGCTGTTTTTAGAGTTCCAGAGCTCATCACAAGAAATACATTATACTATTCAGATTATTGGTTTAAAGGAAAACCTATGCAAGTTCAAATTGGTGCTACATTTAACTATTTTACGGCTTATAAGGCTAATGCTTATAATCCATTGTTAGCAGAATTTACACTCCAAAATTCTGAAGAAATTGGCTTCCCTACAGTAGACTTATTTTTTAACGCACAAATAAGAAGAACCCGAATTTTTTTCCGAGTAGACAATGCGCTCTCTGACTTTGGAAAAAGAAATTATTTCTCTGCTCCTAATTACCCTTACAGAGATTTCACCATAAGATTTGGTTTAGTTTGGAATTGGTTTATTTAGTAGCTAACTGTCTTATTTTAATTCTTAACGCAGCAAATAATAAGGTAGTAAATGGAGACAACCAATTAAAAATTGCATAAATAAAATACTCTCCAACACTTACTCCTAATACATTAGAATGATAGGCACCGCAGGTATTCCAGGGAATCAACACCGAAGTAACCGTTCCAGAATCTTCTAGGGTTCTACTTAAGTTTTCAGGAGCCAAGCCTTTTTCTTTAAAAGCTTTAGAATACATTTTACCTGGTACAACTATAGCCAGATACTGATCCGAAGCAGTGAAATTTAATCCAATACATGTAAATACTGTGCTGGCAAATAATCCAAAAACAGAATCAAAAAGGTTTAACATAAAGCTACTAATCTTAGCCAAAGCTCCAATGGCATCCATAATTCCTCCAAAGACCATTGCACATAAAATAAGCCATATCGTTCCCATCATCTTTGCCATCCCTCCAGCAGTAAATAACTTTGCCAAAATTTCATTATCAGTTGCCACTGCAGTATCTACTGTTATTGCAGTCATCAAACCTTTGTAGGCTGAGTTAAATGTTAATTCAGTAGCACCTGCAATATTTACGATAATTTGTGGCTGAAAAAATAAAGCAAAAATTGCCGCTAAAATTGTCCCTGCTAGTAAAGCGATTAATGGTGGTGTTTTTTTTACGATAAGAGCAATTACGATTACTGGCACTAGAAATAACCAGGGATTAATATTAAAAGCCTTATCAATATCTACTAGCATCGCTGAAGTATCAGCATCACCATTAACACTTAATGTAAGTCCTATGATTATAAAAATAATTAGGGTGACTAAAAATGTAGGAACTGTAGTGTAAGACATATACTTTATATGTGTAAATAAATCTGTTCCTGCCATTGCTGGAGCTAAGTTCGTTGTATCTGACATTGGTGACATTTTATCTCCAAAATAAGCACCAGATAAAACCGCTCCCGCTGTCATTCCTAAGGAAATATCTAAAGCTCCTGCAATTCCAATTAAGGCAATACCTACAGTTGCTGAAGTAGTCCAAGAACTACCAGTTGCAACAGAAATAACTGCACAAATAACCAAACAAGCGGGTAAGAATATTGTGGGGTTTAAAATTTGTAATCCATAATAAATCATTGTAGGTATAATACCACTGACCAACCATGTTCCAGCCAAAGCTCCAACCATCAATAAAATGAATATGGCACTAGAGGTAGACTTAACATTTTCAGCAACCTCATCCATCATTCTAGAAAAAGAAACCTTATTTCTAAAACCTACTATAGCTGCTACTGCTCCTCCAATTAATAATATAAACTGATTTGAACCACTTAGTGAATCATCTCCAAAAATAAATACATTATAGGCCAACAACCCAACTAAAATAATGACAGGAATGATTGCCTCAAGAATTGAAAGTTCACTATTCTTTGTAATTTTTTGGTCTTGCATTTTTTTATTTTTTGTTTTGTAATGTTACGATTTTACAAGAAGCTATGCAAGTGAAATGAGTTGGTTACATTTGCACCCATGGATTCAATTACTCAAATTGTTTTAGGGGCTGCATGTGGCGAAATAGCTTTAGGAAAAAAAATAGGAAATAAAGCCATTCTTTTTGGTGCTATTGGAGGTACTATTCCAGACCTAGATGTACTTATTGGAAGTCTGTATTATTCTAATGAAATTGATAGCCTAGCTTTTCATAGGGGATTTATGCATTCTATTGTTTTTGCAATTTTAGGAGCTTTTATTTTTGGTTTTATAAGTTCAAAAATTTACGATTATGGGCCAAAAAGAAAAGGGACTACGAACTTAAAAGATTGGATCTGGTTGTTCTTTTTATCTATTTTTACTCATCCAATTCTGGATAGCTTCACGCCTTATGGAACACAATTATTTTTACCATTTTCAGATTACAGAGTTGCTTTTAATAATATTGCTGTTGCTGATCCACTATACACCCTTCCCTTTCTATTATGCATGATTATTGCCATGTTTTTTAATCGTAAAAACCCCACTCGTAGAAGATGGACAAAACTAGGTCTTTTCATTAGTTCTGCATATATGATCTTTACCATTGGTAATAAATTATATGTAAATCAAATTTTTAAAAGTTCTTTTCAGAAAGCTAATATTAACTATTCAAAATTTAGTGCACAGCCTACAATTTTAAATAATATATTATGGTATGCAGTTGCAGAGACTGATACAGATTATAAAGTAATATTTTATTCAATTTTTGATAATAATACAAGACCTTCCAACTTTAAAAATATTCCTAAGAATCAAACTCTTGTAGATATAAATCATCCAGATATAAAAACATTACGTTGGTTTAGTAATGAATTTTATACGTTAAGTTCTAAAGACAACAATACAATTATTTATAAAGATTTACGCTACCCATTACTAGATATGAAAGATTCAACTTCTTCTCTATTTCGTTTTGAATTAATCAAAGAGGGAAAAAGATGGAATACTAAAAGCCCATCAGAGGAAAGATTTAAAGATAGAGACATGAAAGAATTATCTAAAGAATTATTCTACAGAGCTTTTAAAGATTTTTAATTTGAAACGAAAGATTCACTAGTTAAAACCCCAACCTCTTTCATGCACTTTTTTATAGTCTGATATGTTCTTTCGATATTGTTATCTAATCCAATAGAAAAACGAATTAAGCCATCTGATAATCCCATTTCTGCTTGTTCATCTTCAGGAATCTCCGAGGAAGTTGAAGTTCCTGGAGCAGAAAATAACGTTTTATAGAAACCTAAACTTACCGCTAAATAGCCAACATTATTTTGTTGCATAGCTTCCATGAGTGCATTGGCCTTTTCCAAAGAACCTGCATCAATAGTTAACATACCCCCATATCCATACTCAATATTCATCATAGAAGTAAATAATTCATATGATGGATGGGATTTTAGACCAGGATATACTGTTTTTATTCCATCAGCTTCAAACTTGTTGGCTAAATAAGAAGCATTATGACTGTGCTGCTTCATACGAATATGAAGTGTTCTTAGATTCTTCAAAATGGAGGAGGCACGTAGGCTATCCATAGTAGAACCAAGAAGCATACAAGCACCATCTATGACACTTCTTAATTGATTTATAAATTCTTGACTTCCACAAACAACACCACCTACTGCGTCTGAAGAACCATTAATAAATTTTGTTAAACTATGTACCACAACATCTGCTCCTAATTGAATGGGAGAAATAGATAATGGAGAAAATGTATTATCTACTACTAAGGTTAACTTATATTTTTTTGCTAACACAGCTAATCCTCTAATATCGGCAACCTCTAATAAAGGATTACTCACAGATTCACAATATAAAACCTTAGTATTTTCAGTAATTGAAGCCTCAACTATTTCTAAATTTGTAATATCTACAAATGAGGTTTGAATGGCTAACCTAGGTGTAAAGTTCTTTAAAAATGCATAGGTCCCTCCATATATAGTTCTGCTAGATACAATATGATCACCAGCACCACATAGTTGTAATAACACAGGAGTAATAGCACCCATTCCTGAAGCAGAAACGTTTGCTGTTTCTGTTCCTTCCATAGCAGCAAGTGCTTCCCCTAAACATAAATTACTCGGTGTAGTATGACGGGAATATAAATGACAACCATCTGTATTTCCCTCAAAAGTATCAGCCATGGTTTTGGCTGCCATAAAAGTATATGTGGATGAATCTGAAATAGAAGGGTTTACACCTCCAAACTCTCCAAAGTTCTGAAGATCTTGAATATTGTCTGCTGGATTAAAACTCATAATAGTAGTATTTTTACCAAATTTAATAATAAATAGATATATTATCAATTAATAGCAATAATATTAGTTTATTTTTAATTAAAATACTATAATTTTAAACAAAAAATCTTTATTTTTATACTTTAATTAAATTTTTTAGAAAATTTTTCGGCTAATCATTTTTAAATAGAATAACGAAATAAAACAGTTAAATGAAATTAGATCATATAGACAAAAAGTTAATTAGTTTACTTCAAAATGACAGTAAACAAACCAGCAAACAACTTTCTTTACAATTAAATTTATCGGTAACAGCTGTATATGAAAGAATAAAAAAATTAGAAAAAGAAGGGGTCATTAAAAAATATGTAGCGATAATAGACAAGGAAAAAATTAACAAATCATTTCTTATTTTTTGCCATATAAAACTACTGCAGCACTCTAAAGAATTCTTATCAAATTTTGAAAAAGAAATTTTAAAATTAGACGAAGTTTCTGAGTGTTTTCATGTAAGTGGAGATTATGATTATATCATAAAAATTCATGTATCTGACATGAAAGAATATCGTGAATTTATGGTTACTAAACTTACCACTATTAAACACATAGGAAGTACACACAGCATTTTTAGTATAGAACAAGTAAAGAGTACAACTGAAATACAAGTTTAAAAAAACCCAAAACATAGTTTTGGGTTTTTTATTTAATTATTTGAATGTGAACCGTCACAAAATCCTTGTGAGTCTGATGTATTTCCACATCCACATTTTGGTCTATCAATTTTTAATGTTTTCATATGTATTGGTTTTAGTTATTATTTTGTTACTACAGTAAAAGACATCTCTACGAGATCATTAATAAATTTATCTTTTAAGCCTTCTATCCATCTTTTTGAACCGTATTTTACATTAAAGTCTGCACGATCTATATTAAACAATTCACTTTTAAAAGTGGTTATACCCTCTACAGTAGAAATAGATGCAGGAATTGTAATACTTTTAGTTACATCTTTAATAGTTAAGTTTCCTGTCACTGCTAGACTCCCTTCAACTTCTAATACTGACGTGATTACAAACTTGGATGTTGGATATACTTCAATATCAAAAAAATCTGGAGCTTTCAAATGTTTTTCAATATTTGCTGCACCATCGCTTCCTACCATGTCTAAATTTTTTATGGTATTCATGTCTATGACAAACTCTCCTCCTTTTAAAACATCATTTTCAACTACCATTCCTCCGCTTTTAAAAGCAACGGTTCCATCATGAGAACCAGTGGGTTTGGTTCCTTTCCATGTCATAACAGAAGCAGTTAAATCTAGATTGTCTACCATTGTAGTTTGCTCAACTTTAACTTCTTCTTTGACAACGACCTTTTCTTTTTTTTCTCCATTACAAGAAAATAGAACAGCAGAAACAACTACTGCCATGAATATATTTTTCATTTTAAATAATTTAAATTAGTTTCCATGGCAAATATATATTAATTTAATTCCCATGGAAACTAAAAAAATGTTAAAATTTGTTTTTTGTATCTATGATAATGGTAACGGGTCCATCATTATGAATTTCTAACTCCATGTGAGATCCAAACTTTCCTGTTTGAATTTTTTTTCCAAGTTTAGATTCTAAAGTAACTATAAAGTTATTGTATAGAGGAATTGCTATAGCGGGTTTAGCAGCCTTGATATAACTGGGTCTATTTCCTTTTTTGGTAGATGCATGCAAAGTAAACTGACTTACCACAATTACATCTCCATTACAATCGAGTAAAGAATTATTCATAATTCCTTTTTCATCATTAAAAATTCTAAGATTTATAATTTTATTGGAAAGCCAATTGATATCTTCCTGAGTATCTGATTCCTCAATTCCAAGCAAAATTAATACACCACAAAGAATATTTGCAACTTTTTTATCGTCTATAGTCACACTTGCTTTAGATACTCTTTGAATAACTGCTTTCATTAAATATTATGATTTTAAAACCTAAAAATACCTAATCCCAAATATCAGTTCTATAACTTTCCTCCTCGCCTTCTAGGATTTGAAGGTAACTTTTATAACGAGACCATGAAACCTTTTCTTCCTCTAAAGCCTCTTTTACAGCACATTGAGGTTCATTAACATGAATACAGTTATGAAACTTACAATGCTTCTTTAAGGCAAAAAATTCAGTGAAATAATCTCCAAGTTCTTCTTTTTCTATAGCTACTACACCAAAACCTTTAATTCCAGGTGTATCAATAATTTTAGCATCAAAACTCAAATCAAACATTTCTGCAAATGTTGTGGTATGCTGTCCTTGTTGGTGTTGATATGAAATTTCCTTTGTCTTTAAATTTAATCCAGGTTCTAAAGAATTTAATAAAGTTGTCTTACCTACTCCTGAATGTCCAGAAAACAAACTGGTCTTTCCTTTCATTAGGTCTTTTATAATATCCAAGTTTATGTTTTTTATTGCAGAAACTTCTATACAGGTATAGCCAATAGCTTCATAAATATCTTTTAAGTAAAGAATCTCACTTTTTTCTTCTTCTTTATATCTATCTATCTTGTTAAATACTAAAATTACTTTTATAGAATATGCTTGAGCAGTAACTAAAAATCGATCTATGAATGTGGTTAAAGTTGGAGGATTATTAATGGTGATTAACAGAAATGCTAAATCTATATTTGATGCAATAATTTGAGTTTGCTTGGACAGATTAACGGATTTACGAACTATATAATTTTTTCTTTCGTGAATTAATTTGATGACTCCAATTTCTTCATCACCCTTTCTTTCAATATCAAATTCTACAGAATCTCCTACAGCAATCGGATTAGTACTCTTTATTCCTTTAATTCTAAATTTACCTTTTATCCTACATTGATAAAGGTCTCCTTTTGTAGACTTTACGAAATACCAACTTCCAGTAGATTTATAAACTGTTCCTGTCATCTAGCAAAGTAAATCATTTCTTAATTAAAATATTGTACATTTGATGTGTAATTTAAAAAAACCAATTTTATGAAAAAAATTTATTTAATCATCGCATTATTAGCAGGTGCTTTTACCTCTGAAGCGCAAACTTACAAATATCAAGTAATTACAAGTGTAGAATCTATTATTCCTAGTGGTACTGGGAGATCTAGATTAATTAGTACTAATGAGTCTCGTAACTATCAAGACTTTACATCTGAAAGAACTGATGGAAAAACAGTAAAAGATAAAAGAAACAAATCTGACAGAGGTGATATTAGAGTGAAAAATTTTGAAGAAACTAAATTGTTAAACTTTTACAATATAGCAGGTATTCGTTTTCAAAATATTGCTGCTAATGATGCAGTAATTACTTCAAAAATAAACACCATGACAGAGGAAGGGTGGGAATTGGCTTTTGTTTCAAGTGCTGTAGAAAGTGATGCAGGTAAAAATGATGGAAGAGGTATCTTTATAACTCGTTATATCTTTAAGAAACTAAAAGAATAATACAATTTAACAACAAAAAAAAGCGGCTTTTCAGCCGCTTTTTTTTGTTATCCATTCATCACTTTTTCTTGATGATTAATAGATTCTTGGTGAATGGCTTTAAATACCCTTAAAATAAATTCTTCACTTAATTTATTCTGCTCGCCCTCTAGAATCATTTTACCTAAAATTTCGTTCCATCGCTTAGATTGTAATACCGCTACGTTCTTATCTTTCTTAAGTGCTCCAATAGCATCTGCTATTTTCATACGTTTCCCTAAAATATCTATCAATTGATGATCTATAACATCAATCTGAGTTCTCAACGTATTTAATGAATTTCTATAGTCTGCTTCTGTATCGGTCTCTTTTCTAATCTTTAAATCTTCCATCATTTGAATAAGAGTATCAGGAGTTACTTGTTGTGCAGCATCACTCCATGCATTATCTGGATCTACATGAGTTTCAATCATTAAACCATTAAAATTTAGATCTAAGGCTGTTTGGGATACTTCAAAAATCATATCTCTTTTTCCAGTAATATGAGATGGATCACATATTAGTGGTAAATCTGGAAATCGGTTTTGTAATTCTATGGCAATTTGCCATTCTGGATTATTACGATACCTTGTTTTTTCATAGGTAGAAAAACCTCTATGAATCACCCCTAAATTTTTGATATTTGCAGAATATAATCTTTCTATTCCACCAAGCCAAAGAGCCAAATCTGGATTTACTGGATTTTTAACCAACACGATTTTATCTGTTCCTTCTAAAGCATCTGCAATTTCTTGAACTATAAAAGGACTCACTGTAGATCTTGCTCCTATCCACAACAAATCAATATCATGTTCTAAAGCTAATTTTACATGTGCTGCATTGGCTACTTCTGTAGCAGTCTTCATCCCAGTTTCTGCTTTTACTTTTTGAAGCCATTTTAAACCAAGCGCACACACACCTTCAAAATT
>Ga0228658_1000049_pt1 | contig 39074 bp, 28 predicted proteins | sample 71DmetaG_FD_183040 | JGI IMG/M metagenome (GOLD analysis project Ga0228658, IMG submission 183040) | Seawater microbial communities from Monterey Bay, California, United States - 71D | ecosystem: Environmental > Aquatic > Marine > Coastal | place: USA: California | collected 2016-10-18 | reverse complement strand
CGGTATTCCAAACAGTAGAGACCTAGATTCAGACGGAGATGGATGTTCAGATGCACTAGAAGCAGGTGCTACTACAAATACCACTGCAGACTATGTATTTACCGGTGCTGTTGGGGCCAATGGGTTGGTAGATGCCCTAGAAACTTCTGTAGATAGTGGTGTCATCAACTACACATCTACCTACTACCCGTACGCTGTTTCAGACTTTTTAGCTGGATGTGTAGACACAGATTCTGATGAGGTAAATGATCTATTAGACATCGATGATGATAATGATGGAATCTTAGACGCTACCGAAAGCCCTAGCTGTTATTATCTGGCTAATGAATTTGAAAATGGAGATAGAACAGAATTTGTAGAGGTAACTACTACCCTATCTATGGATGCTACCTACAATGATCTAAATGAAACAGTAGATGGTGTTAATGGAACAGGAAGTGCTGATTATGCTGTACGATTTACCAATAGCCAATCTGCCATAGATCAAACTGTATACCAATTTGAATTCCAACAAGCTGTGGAGTTAAGTACTATCTATATTGGGTACCGTAATAGTGAAAGCCATTTTATAAACGGTGCTTCTATAAAATTACAAGCTAGTAATAACAACGCAACTTGGTTAGATGTAAATGACGGAGCTACCTATAACCAAACAAATAGTAATAGTAATGTACCAAGTGTTGGAACTATTAGAAACCAAGCTTTTGAAGTTACCAAAAATGCAGGGGTATACAAATATTATAGAATACAAGGAGTAAGCGGAACTATATGGAACGGTGGTGAATCTAATGAAATCTACTTTGAAACCAACAACTTCAATGCTAGCTTATATCCTAAAGATAACTGTAGTGTAGATACTGATGGTGATGGTACTTACAATCATCTAGACACAGACTCAGATGATGATACATGTATAGACACCACAGAAGCAAATGCTCAAGATGATGGGGATACAGGTGATGACAACAACAATGGTCTTTTAGATAAATACGAAGACGGAACTACAGGAACTATTAGTTATAGCTCTACCTATGGTTTAGCCTTAGATGATAATGCTAATGCCTGTACTGATACTGATGGTGACGGTATTGGAGATCTTATTGATCTAGATGATGATAATGATGGTATTTTAGATAGCGATTAACAGGTAGCTAACAATTGCCAATACTTAGGAACTACCACAGACTTTAATGGGTATACTTTTAATAATGATGCAAAAGTAGCGGTAACTGCTGTTTCTCAAAATAGCATTACTGTAAATCGTCTATCAGGCTCTTGGGTAAGTACCTACAGTAATAAAACATACAGTTTACCAATGAGATTATCTTTTACCGTAGATAATGTGAACTCAGCGTCTATGATAGGACTGATTGGTACAAGTCAAGATAAACATTTTACAGATTGGAGTAAAAAAAGTCACTTGTTTTACTTCAGTAATGCATCATCATATGATATAAGAGATGTTGGAACTACAAGAACTGGAGGCAGTTATGCTTATGGAGATGAATTTATCATAGATATTGATAGTAGTGGGAATCTTGTGATGACTCAAAATGGGGAAGAAAAATGGACAGATACTGTTACCGATACAGAATTCCAGTTTGTACTATCTACCAAGAGTACAACTCCAAAACCGTACAACAATATCTTCTTAAACGACGGGGTAGATAACCTTCCTTACGTTTGTACAGATATCGATACCGATGGAGATACTATTCCTAACCGATTAGACCTAGACTCAGATAATGATGGATGTTCAGATGCATTAGAAGCAGGCGCTACAACAGATAAAACTGCAGACTATGCATTTACCGGTGCTGTTGGGGCCAATGGGTTGGTAGATGCCTTAGAAACTTCTGTAGATAGTGGTACTATTAACTACACTTCTACGTACAGTGCTTATGCGATAAATGATGCTATTAATGCATGTACAGATACCGATGGTGATGGGGTAAACGATGTCTCTGATTTAGACGACGATAATGATGGTATTTTAGATACTGTTGAGTTGTTATCTATAAATGCAGCGTTATGGTTAGATGCAAGTGACCCATCAAGCATTACCCAAGATAGTAATGGCTTGGTAAGCCAGTGGAATGATAAATCTGGAAACGGACATCATGCCACTCAAAGTACAACAGACAATCAACCAACTACAAATTCAAGACAACAGTCAGGGTTGAATGTTATAGATTTTGACGGTAATGACCTTATAAGAAACCCAAGTTTTGATATCAATACAACAGATTTAACAGTATTTAGTGTACGAAAATGGGATACTAATGTAAGTGGTGATCGAGTTTGGACCATTCATAATTTATCCAATGAAAATTTGGGTAAATTAAACGAAGCAGGAACTAAAATTGGATACAGATCACCAACAAATAGTGCTGTGTCTTACAGTGCCAATCTTAATTTAGAATTATTATCGTTTAAAGCTAATGGTACAAATTCACAAAAAATATGGGTAAATGGTCTATATGAAGCTGAAAATACTGGAGCAGTAACACCGTTCACATCTAATGCAATTACAATTGGTGCTGATAATGCTGGAAATTCATTTGACGGAATTGTTGCAGAGGTGATAATTGTTGAAAGTTCTATGTCCGATAATGACCGCCAAAAAATAGAAGGCTACCTAGCCCACAAATGGGGCTTAGCGGCAAGTTTACCTGACGGTCATCCGTATAAAGATGCTGCACCATCTAGTGATGTAGACGGAGATAACATTCCAAACAGTAGAGACCTAGATTCAGATGGAGATGGTATCCCAGACAACATAGAAGCACAAACTACAGCTGGGTATACAGCACCAGGCAATACAGTAGACAACACTACTGGAATAAACACCAGCTACGGATCTGGCCTTACGCCAATAGACACAGATGCAGATGGTACTCCAGATTACTTAGATACTGATAGTGATAATGCACAAGACAACGACACCACAGAAGCAGGGGTAACCCTAAGCGGTGCAGATGCAGACAATGATGGTTTAGACGATGGTATAGATACTGATGACAACAATTTTGGACCGGTATTTGGTGATCTAGATACAGGCATAGCCGATATGGTATTGGAACATTATCCAAACACCACAGCGCTTAACGATGCTTCACTAGTAGACGTGCAATGGCGTGTAGACTGTCCGTTTGGGAAAATTACTGAAGAACAGTATGTGATTGCTGCTACAGGAAATGCTAATACTGGTTGGGGACAAAACGATGGTGTCATAGGTGCTCCTGATGAAACTGGTTCAGGTACAAATGCTAACAGAATTTCTTTACGTGGCATTAATAATCCTATTACCTTAACCTATCAAGATATTTTTAGTGGTGGAGCAACTATTACATTTTATGGACGTCATTGGAATGGTAGTTATGTAGATGGTTTTACAATCGCTTTTTCTGAAGACAATTCAACTTGGACTTCAGAATCTTCTTCTCAAAATATTGGAAGCACAAGTTACACAACATTAAACTATACAATACCAAATAATTTTTCTGGAAATTATAAATACATTCGTTTAACTTCTGATGATGTAGGTCCAAATTCAACACTAAGCCTTTTTGACGCTGTAAAAGTGGCCTATGAAGTTTGTAATGACTGTCCTACAGGGGTAGATGCACCAGTATTAAGTGCAACAACCATTACCAATGATTGTGATGATAGTGTTAATCCTCAAACCATGGATCTTACCAGCATTACTGCGAGTAACCTCCCTGCCAATACAAGCTTAACTTGGCATACAGGAATTCCAGCTACAGACGCCAATAAAGTAAGCGCTCCAGCAACAGCTGTAGCCGGCATTTACTATGCGTCTTTCTACAGCGAAACAGAAAGCTGCTATACACAAGAAGGAGAAGCCGTTACCGCTGTAACTGCAGACGGAGATTCAGATTGTGATGGAGTGCCTAATGCAACAGACATCGATGACGATAATGATGGGGTGTTAGATACTGTGGAAGGAATCTGTAATCTATCAGGAGAACAAGATCTTTTACTAGATGACATCACCTTATCTGGTGGAGGATCTCCAGCGAAGTCTACTGTAACTAATTATGTTGCACAGCAAACTCCTGCTGGAAGTGAAGAACCAAGTGGTCAAACTTTTGTAAATGGTATTCAAAAAACGTAGATTTATATTTTCTTCTGTCCAAACATCATTAGTTTCTATACTTGAAGACACATTGTCTAGCGTTAATACAATAGTTTGTACCTCTTGCTCATTGATGGGGTCTTCATTAGCACAGGCGAAGATGAAAAAAAAGGATAATAAAATAAGTTTTTTCATGGTTAATGAGATTACGATTTGAAGTAATCTAGTTTTTAAACCTTTAAATATAATCAAATTTTAGGTTGCGGTCATAAAAAGACAGGCCTCAATAAGTTTTGATAGCAGTTTTGCCTTGGTTTGTTATAATCATCTGAATAGAGTGTAAATTAAAATAGCGATGTAGAATTAGGTTATAAGAAGAATAAGCTTAGAGATCAGTTTAATGATTAGACTGAAAATGATGACCCCCAGTGTGAGAATAAAAACACCGATGACTAAAAACTTGATGATAAAGTACACAAATCGTAGCATCATTAAACGTTATTAAATATTTTATATTAGTACAATTAGTGACTATTTATAAAAGCATTGAATTCTGTCTTTGCAGTTAAACTCTCAAAAAGAGCGACGTGTCCACCACCAGGAATTTCAACAAATTGTCTGTTTTGACAACTTGAGCAACCCATTAGTTCTTGTTTAAAAGTTGGCCACAAGTTCATTTGTATTAGAGAATCATCTAAGCCTTGAAAAAACAAAATATCAGATTTGAAACCATTTGTAAAATTGAGTAATGACCTTTCAAAATAGGCGTTGGGGTTTTGAGCCGTAGTACCATAAGCATCCTTTAGATTGGTACAAACAACACTAGATTGAATTTGACCATTTTCCTCTAGCTGACATCTATAAACAAGATCTAATGGTCCTGGTGCATTAGCAATTACGCCATTTGTTGGGTGCATGGTATTGAGTCTAGTAACCATATAACCTCCTTGAGAATGCCCCGCCAAGAAAATCTTATTTATGGTTATTCCTAATTCTTGACTTGCCTTATTTTTTAACCATAACAAGGCAGCTTCACATTGAATAATACCATCACCTAATAATACATTTTCTTGGGGGTATGCTACGCTTACAATCATCATATCATTTCTGTCTAAAACACTCTTGAATTTATCAAGAGCTGTATTGGCAGCAGTATTTAAGTTGAGGTCATATAGTATTGTACCGTGAAAGACCAACAAAACATCAACTTCACTTAAGGCAGGTTTGTCTATGATAACATCAACGTTAATAGTGTTGTAGCTAATAGTCTTCGTTTCTCTGTAAGCAACAATTGACTGTTCTTCAGTATTTTCTTGGGCACATGAGAAAGAAAATAGAATAGATAGAAAAAAAAGTAGTCTCAAAGTAAACATAGTGTTCAATAAAATTAGTGAAATAAAGTCAAATGGTAAGATATTCTTAGTTATTCTTTGTTGTACTGGGTTGTTTCATCCCAGAGCCAAAGGGCTAAAATAGAACTATTTTGAAGCTATTGTTCTAAAACCAACATGGTCGGAACCTGAATCAAAACTGGTTCCCATACGAGCAGAAATTCTATAACTAGCACAATAGGATGCATGGCATAAAAAAGAACCTCCTTTAATTACATGCTCTTTTTGATAAGGATGATTTGGATTGAAAGCTATTTTAGCACCTCTTGGGTTTATAATTGGCTTAGAGAGCTCTAGCTGTTTGTAATAATTTGGATTGAATAAATCTGAAGTAAGCTCCCATACATTCCCAGTCATATCATATATTCCAATACTATTTGGAGGGTAAGACTTTACAGGCGAACTATATTCAAATCCATCTTTGGATTCATTTTTTATTGGGAAAACTCCTTGCCAAGTATTGGCGTTTGAGTTTAGCTTATTTACATCATTTCCCCATGTAAAAATTGCGTTTTCATTGGTGCCTTGTGCCGCAGATTCCCACTGTGCTTCTGTGGGTAAACTTCTATTTGCCCACTTACAATAGGCTAATGCATCTTCATAGGCAATATGAACAACAGGATAATTGTCTTTACCCTCGATGGTAGAATTTGGCCCTGATGGATGCCTCCAATTGGCACCTATTTTCCATGTCCACCACTGAAAATACGTATTCATATTTACTACTGCATCTATGTTTTTATTAAAAACCAAGCTGCCTGGCTGCAATATAGAATCATGAGGTTTTGGGGTGTTTGGCGGGAGTTCTTTTTTCATTTCTTCCCAATCAATCTTTCTTTCTGCAACAGTGATATAGTTGGTGGCTTTCACAAACTTTTCAAATTGCTTATTGGTCACCTCTGTTGCGTCTATAAAAAAGCCATCTACTGTGACTAGGTGTGCAGGCTTTTCCCTTGGCATTGCAAATAGGTCAGAGCTTTTAGCTCCTTTTAAGAATGTTTTTGTTTCAACCCAGACCATGCCTTCTGGAGGGGTAGTATTTAAAGATTTTTTTGCTTCATTAGTACATGAGGATATACCATACATAAAAAATAAAATCAAACTTATTTTTGAGTAAAAAATTAGCTTTTGGTACATCATTATAAGATTTAAAGATTGCCAAGAAAAGATGCTATAAATCTCCTAGCTGTTTAAACTTGAATTTTTTGTTAGAAGCCGGTTCATGCTCTTCTATCATAATTCTTTTCATTCTTTCTACAATGGTAGGGTGCTGGCTTGCAATATTTATTTGTTCTTTGATGTCTGTTTCTAGATCGTACAACTCTATCTCTAAATTACCATCAAAAATATTTTTACGAACCCCTTTCCATTTTCCTATTCTTACCGCCTGTTGGCCATTGTAGCTAGGAAATTCCCAATATAAAAAATCATGAGGCCTTTGTTCTTCATGCAATAAGGTAGACTTAAAACTAATGCCATCGATAGCATCTGGAGGCGGGATACCAGCTAGATCAGATAGGGTAGGCATAAGGTCATAAAAAGCAGAGATGTGCTCACTTTTTGTTCCAGGTTCAATATGGTTTGGCCAACTTACAATTAGAGGAACTCGAATTCCTCCCTCATATACAAAGCCTTTGGTTCTTCCGTACCCGTTTGAGAATGGTTTTGAACTTTCAAAATAATCATAGTCTACCCCACCCAGATAGGTAGGACCATTATCACTAGAGAAAATAATGACGGTATTTTCATAGATTCCTTTTTCTTTAAGTTTTTTAACCAGCTCACCCAATTGATGGTCTAGATAAGTGATCATAGCAGCATAGGTAGCTCTAGGGTACCTATTCGGAAAATAACTATCATTTCCAAGGTAGGGTTCTTCTTCGCCTAAGATTTTTCTATACTCATCTACATAGGCTTTCGGTGCTTGTAAGGGGAGATGGGGAAGCGGAGATGCATAATACATAAAGAAAGGACTGTCTTTATTTTCGTCTATAAAAGACAATGCTTTTTCTTGAATTTTTTGAGGCGCATAGTCATTTTGAGTAAATTTTATATAGCTTTCGTCTTTTAAGGGATCTGCCAAGGTATCTAATTTGGTTCTTGGGGGTACCAATTGGTTATTTAATAACACTTTAGTTTCATTTTCCCAAAGATGGGCAGGATACAGATTGTGTGCTTGCCGTTGACAATTATATCCATAAAAAAAGTCAAATCCTTGCAGGTTGGGTATGCCGTCAGATTCAGGTGCTCCTAATCCCCATTTTCCAAAAATACTGGTAGTATACCCCGCTTTTTTTAATTGGTCTCCTAAAGTAACGGTATTTTTAGGGATGGGTCTTTGCCCTTCTAACCCCGGGTTAAGATACACCTCATTATAGTTCCAAACATCCCCTCTTTCATTCCATTCATCGTTCCCTCTTATGTAAGCGTGTCCTGCATGTTTTCCTGTTAAAAACATATATCTTGCCGGCGCGCAAACCGGTGCTCCAGAATAATGCTGGGTAAACCTCATTCCATTTTTTGCTAAGGCATCTATATGGGGGGTTTTAATGATCGACTGTCCATAAACACCGAGCTCTCCATAGCCTAAATCATCGGCAAGAAAGTATATTATATTTGGGGAACGTTCTGTTTTTTTCTCAGGAGAACAGCTCATAAAACCAATACTACAGCCCATTAAAAGTATTAGTATTTTTATGTTTTTAGTCATAGTACAATCAGTTAGTAACCTACTATTGGTTTTGTGATTCCTAGAAACTAAAGTAGAAAAAAATGTTGAACTACAGGAATCAATACTATATTGATCTGTAGGAAAGAAGTTTTGAAATTAACTACTTTTTAATTTTTATTGGCAATCAGAACTTAATCTCCATAATGTAAGACCGTTTTCAAAAGCAAGAATACCCCCATCACATTCAAATGAAACTGCTTGTGGGATTTCATCCCATATTAAAGTGTTTCCATCAAACGAGTACGTATCTACCCCTGGAATTCTATCTGATTCACCTAATGAATTCCAGTAGGCATCATCTGCAGGACAAGTTATGCAATATGATGTATACACATTACCATCTACAAATTCAAACATGGTATTTGCATCCGATCTATCATCAGGGTCTGGAGACCACAACCATTTGCCTTCTACGGTATAGGAAGGTTCTGGATCTAAATGATCGGGTTCATTATCTGAATCACAAGAAACGATAGTAACTAATAGTACTAGAAGTAAGGATATTTTTTTCATGATGTCATTATTTTAATTCAAAAATCAATATTTTAATTTAAAAACATTTCACGTTTGTATGTGAAATTTACAAGAATTGATGAAATGGTTTTATTTTAACTACAAATTTCAATAGCTTTTTTAATTAACGAAACCTTTTTATAATTAGTTTCTTTCACATCAAAATAAACATACATTCTTCTTAAGGCAGATCCTACACCGTCGATACTTCGAAAGGCCTTTTCAGAAATTTCTTTATTTGTGGCTTCAGGATTTTTTAAAAGTATATTTAAAATACTCCAATCAGTTTCATTGAGTTTTTTATTTATTATTACCTCAATTTTTTTTCTATTTAATTTAAACTTTTTGGTATCAATCAATACATTGGATTGCTGTTTAAGTAAATTAATCTCAGCTAATAAAAAATCAAGTTTTTTTCTATTGGTTATATTTCTTATCCTAAGAATAAATACAAACAGAATAAAAATAAAAATTGTTAGTGCAATCATAGAATAAATTTTGTATTCATATTTTACCCTTACAATTGCTTTCTCTTTTTCGTTAATGATGTTTTTATTTTTTAACCTATTTTCATAATCATTTCTAAAAGTTTCCTTGATAATTAACAGTTTATTTTTTTCTAATTGAACACTGTCTTTATAAACATTGTATTTCTCATACATAGATAAGGCCAATCTAGTTTGTTTACTTTTCTTATAACATGTATATAATAAATTATATACGTTTGCTTTTATTTCATTGCTGGTTTCTTTTTTAATGAGTTTTACAATCTCTTCAGCCTGTTTTTTTGCTTCGGTTGGATTTGATTCTAGAGTAAAATATGATTTTAAAATTAATGCTTCAATGATTTTAGATTCATTGTTGATTTCATTATTTAAACCTAGTGATTTGTCCAGAAAATCATGTGCTTTTTTCTTTTTGTCTAGTTTGTTGTAGGATTTAGCTAAGAGCAGATAACATTCAGACCTTTTAGACTTATTATTTGATTTTTTCAGTTCGTCAACTGCTTTTTCTGCATATTTGATACTTAAATCTAACAGTTCTTTTTTAAAGTATATTTCTGATTTTTTTAAATAAATTAATCCAATTTGATTTGTTTTTGTGATTTCTCTGGCGATACATATTATTTCAGAATCATTATAATAATCCATAGCTAAATCCAATTCATCAAGCTTGTTATAGATGTCACCAATTTTTGCTAATAATCTTGCTTCAGATGTTTTTAAATTTTCATGTCTTATTGTTATTAGAGATTCATTAAAAGAGTTGAATGCTTTAAGGTATTCTTTTTGTTCTAAATAAATATTTCCCAGATTAGATTGTATTACTGCAAGATTTTTTGGTTCATTGATGGTTTTAAATAACTCGATAGATTGATGTAATATTTCAGTGGATTTATTCAAATCACCTTTAATATAGTATGCGTAAGACCTTTCATTTAACGCAGTAGCCATTTCTTTAGTTGACTTTTTGCTTTTTGCCAATGCATAATGGTAATTAGTAATTGCTATTACTGAATCAGGTTGAGCATATGTGTATTTGTAATAATAATTAGAAATAGACTTAAATCGTAGAGAGTCAGAATTGTTCTCATTTGTCCATATAGATCTTGTTGAATCAGAAAGTTTTTGTGCGGGTGAGTCATCTACAATTAGTATGATGACCAATATTATAAACAATTTTCTGAAATTTACAATTGAATGAATTTTATTCATTTTAAGAAAATTTAATAAAATAAAGGTAATGAATTATGCTATGTGGTTTTCACCCCTATAAGTGAAAATGATGTTTGTTGAATAATAAAGTATATTAAAAAATTATTCTTAGGAATAAAAAGTGGAGACGCCGAGAATGACTTGCGTCTTTCTCTAAGCTCCCGCTTAGGAAATGCAGTATGCTGTGCTATTTAGCCCAGTCGTCTAAAATCAACAAACCCTTACAAATAAATTTGCAGGGCTTATTATGATTTTATCCGCTATCATACTGCGCTTCATCGTGGAGCAGAGGGGAGTAAAGTCGAACTATTTTGGGGAGGGTTTAATTGAACTTATTAACTTGTAATTACAAATCTATATCCATAAATTTATTATATTTAAAAAGAAAATTGTAAACCCTACATTTATTCATCAAAAACACTAATAGCTAAATAGCTTTTGTAATCAAATACAAAAGCACTACATTGTCTATTGGATAATGCATATTAAATAATATACAAACTAAATACAATACATTTACGATAATATAATTTTATAAACCCTCAGATAAATATTTTTTATGGAACTCATTATACCCGCAATTTTAGCCTCACTATTTATAACTTTATTTTTAATTCTTCCACGTTTTTTCCCAAATATTTGGGATGCAAAGACTAATTATGATATTATTAAAGAAGAATTACCCTATCAAGACAAAATTCAAACAAAAGAAGTTAAAAATTATCATGATAATGAGAAAATATATCAACAAGCAACTTTAGATTTTAATGATAATCCTCACGGAAATTGTAAAGAATGGTATCCAAGTGGCAATATTTTTAAAGATCAAAATTTTAAACATGGAATTCCTGATGGTAGTATGAAAGAATATTTTGAAAATGGAAACCTTAGAATAGAATACAACTATAAGAATGGGAATCAACATGGAATAAATAATCAATATTATGAGGACGGTAGTAATGATATTATTGATAATTTTAAGGATGGAAAGAGACATGGGATAAGAGAACAATATTATCCTTCCGGTAATTTAGAGACTAGAACAACTTTTGTAGATGGTTTGATGGAAGGAGTGCATATGCATCTTACAGAAGATCGTGAGATTATTGAAGAAAAGATTATGCAAAAAGGGCTTGATATAACTACAGAACTTATGGGTTTAATGATAGAAAATGATTGTAAGCACATGATAAAAGCTGGTTTATTTGAAGCCTCAAAGGAAACTTTAGACGGTGCTGCTGGTAATGAACAATTTTTAAAAACAATGTTTGATTATTATAAAAGTAATAATTTGAGAGTTGAATCCGGTCAAGTGTCGTCATTAGACAATTTATATGAGAAGGGAGAAATTGAAAAAGATGTTTATGATATGGCGATGGCGTCTTTAGTACGAAATGAATTAACTGAAGATGATGATTATAAAAAAATAATAACGAATTTAAATTCTTCAGAATCCAGTGAGGAAAAACAAAAGATTATCGATAACATAAACGAGAAAAAAGTAATGTCACGGATTATTGATAATATGGATAAAAAAAAAATAAAATTTAATGATGAAACTATTCGAGAGGCGGTCAAAGAGTGGCTAGAGAATGAAGAATTAGCAGAGACAAAATACGGTCACATATCATCTTGGGATACTACTGGAGTAACTGATATGAGTAAACTTTTTTTTGATGCACATACATTTAATCAACCTTTAAATGCTTGGGTTGTTAGTAATGTATCGAATATGAGTGGTATGTTTTATAATGCTAAATTATTTAACCACTTCCTCGAAAATTGGGTTGTTTCTAATGTTAATGATATGAGCGGTATGTTTTTAAAAGCAGAATCATTTAATCAACCTTTGAATAATTGGGATGTTTCTAGTGTTAATGATATGAGCGGTATGTTTGCTGGAGCAGAATCATTTAACCAACCTTTGAATAATTGGGATGTTTCTAAAGTAAAAAGCATGCAAGCAATGTTTTGTGAAACAAAATTTAACAAACCAATCGGCAATTGGGATGTGTCTAATGTTAATGATATGATGAAAATGTTTTGTGAAACAAAATTTAACAAACCAATCGGCAATTGGGATGTGTGTAAAGTTACTACCATGAATAATATGTTTACAAAAGCAGAATCATTCAATCAGTCTTTAAATAAATGGGCTGTTAGTAATGTGACTGATATGGGATTTATGTTTTGTGACACAAAATTTAACCAACCAATTGGCAATTGGGATGTGAGTAAAGTATTGAATATGAGCGGTATGTTTGCTGGAGCAGAATCATTTAACCAACCTTTGAATAATTGGGATGTGTCTAATGTTAATGATATGAGCGGCATGTTTATTAAAGCAAAATCATTTAATCAACCAATCGGCAATTGGGATGTGAGTAATGTTACTAATATTGACTCCATGTTTGACAATGCAGAATCATTTAATCAATCTTTGGAAAAATGGAAATTAAAAAAATTAGAAGCACCTGAATTGAAGTTCGATTTTGATATTAATCAGTGGCTGACTAACAATTCATCAATTAAAATTACTGATGAGTTCAAACTCAATAATTCAGAAAATGAGTTTATATTAATTGATTATAAATTTAATGGAGGGGATGACTTTAATTTTAATATATTCAATAATGAGATTTTTGAAGATGAGGGCTATGTCGGGTCACCCTCTTCAAGTGAATTGACAATTAAGGTAAATAATACACTTATTTATGTAAAGCATTTTGAGATAGAGGATGGTCCTATAAAGGAAGGAGTTTACCTTGGTGTTTCTCTAGGCCCTGGATTTAAAAATATTGAATGGTATGAATATGATTTTGGATGTGGTCGAAATAGTGATCTAATTGATATCATAGGCATTTTGAGTGTAGGTTTAAGAGATGAAGACTTTGTCTCTCATTATGATGAGTTTGACTATTATGAAGAGTTTAGTAAAATTGAATTAAATATTCAAATTGATGTTAAGAAACTCAAAGAAAAATGGTTGGAATACATAGGATGATAGTTTTCTACAAACTAAATACAAACCATTTTCGATAATATTAATATTTTCTCAACTAAATATTAATGATTCATTATCATAGTTGCATTTCCCTTCTAAATATATATCAAAGTTTTGTTGTGATACTTTATCTCTAAAAGTTAAATCATCGATATCAAAAGTCAGTCTATATACCTCTCTATCAACTCTTTTATCAAGTTTACTGTAAACGTTATGATTTGAAGGTATTTTAAAAACATAAATAGTTCTCTTTACAGTATTTATTAATAATAAATACCAGTCGTTGTCTTTGCGTTTAAAATTTGGTTCTACAGAATATATATTATTGGAGTTAATTGTAGACAAATTTGTATAGGATTTATCTACATAAATTCCTGTAGTATTAGATATAACATTGATTACCTTTTGTTTATTTGGGCGCTGTTTTGTTTTAGACCTTTTAAGTTTTTCATTTGTTATTGAAGTCGAAGAATCAACACTTGTATTTACCTTTTTAAATAAACCATCTTTTAATTGCCTAATGTTATTTTCCAATTCACCCATATCAAGTTTTTTGGCAATGAATAACATTTGGGCATAGGCTAAATCCGATTTATCTTGATCAAAATCTTGGTAATGAGCACGCATATTTCTTGCCAGATAAATGTCGTTAAACTTTGAAGGAATATCCCCTGCGCCTCTATCAACGAATTGATAAAAAAACTTAGTTTTAATAGAAAAACTAAATAAATTTCCAAAATCAATTAATGTTATTTGGTTTTTAATATCACGATTACTTCCCCAATTCTTTTTTTGCTGATCGTATAATGTCTCAAAGTATATTTTCTCCCAATCGTCTCCATACTCTCTTTTTAATTCTGTTGATATAAATAAGCGCATTGCATTAATAAACATATCCAATGCTTTATCTAAATTGTTTTCAAGATTTTTCATGAATAAGCTGTTTCCTATTGATAATTTAATTTTCTTCTGTAATAATCTTCATAGCCCCACAAGTTGTACCTTCATCATCCCACTCATAAAATTAGAGTTAAATATAATTTCTCAGGTTCATCACCAATATATAAAAAATATTCATAAGCGTCTGATTGAGTCTTCTTAATTTTTTTTTCGATTTTATTAATTAGATAGATTGGAGTCATCATTCCAATTGTAACCATTGACCCCTCACCACAATTAATACTATTCATTCGTAGTAACCAATGTGATTTTATGTAGTCTACATCTAAGTAGTTAGATCAGATTTTTTTGGCTTTTTCCTAAAACCTCTAAAGATGTCGTTAGTTGGGGCAATAATGAAGTTTTAATCGATATTGCTAAAATTTATTATATTTATAAAAAATTGCAATCCCTACATTTATTCACCAAAAACACTAATAGCTAAATAGCTTTTGTAATCAAATACAAAAGTAATACGAAGCCTATTGGATAATGTAGTTAGAACAATTTACAAAGTGAATACGACGGACTATAGATAATGTATGTTAAAACAAAACAGAATATGAAATTTAATAACGAAACAATACGAGAGGCGGTCAATGAATGGCTTTTGAATGAGGAATCAGCAGAGACAAAATATGGTCACATTTCAAACTGGGATACTTCTGAAGTTACTGATATGAGTAAACTTTTTTTGTCTGCACATACATTTAATCAACCTTTGAATAATTGGGATGTATCCAAAGTAAAAAGCATGCATGCTATGTTTGATAATGCTCATATATTCAATCAATCATTAAATAATTGGGATGTGAGCAATGTTACTGATATGAGCAACATGTTTGCTATAGCAGAATCATTTAATCTACCAATCGGTAATTGGGATGTGAGCAATGTTATTGATATGAGCGGCATGTTTGCTTTAGCAGAATCATTTAATCAACCAATCGGCAATTGGGATGTGAGTAAAGTATTGAATATGAGCGATATGTTTCACAAAACAGAATCATTTAATCAACCAATCGACAATTGGGATGTGTCTAATGTTAATGATATGAGATGCATGTTTATTGAAGCAGAATCATTTAATCAACCAATCGGCAATTGGGATGTGTCTAATGTTAATGATATGAGATGCATGTTTAGTAAAGCAGAATCATTTAATCAACCAATCGGCAATTGGGATGTGAGTAAAGTATCAAATATGGGCGGTATGTTTATTGAAGCAAAATCTTTTAACCAACCAATCGGCAATTGGAATGTGTCTAATGTTAATGATATGAGCCGTATGTTTTCAATAGCAGAATCATTTAACCAACCAATCGGCAATTGGGATGTGAGTAAAGTATCAAATATTAGCGGCATGTTTGTTATGGCAGAATCATTTAATCAACCAATCGGCAATTGGGATGTGTCTAATGTTAATGATATGAGCAGTATGTTTGTTAAAGCAAAATCATTTAATCAACCAATCGGCAATTGGGATGTGAGTAAAGTATTGAACATGAGCTGTATGTTTGCTGGAGCAGAATCATTTAACCAACCAATCGGTAATTGGGATGTGAGTAATGTGAATAATATGGAAAACATGTTTGCTTTAGCAGAATCATTTAATCAACCAATCGACAATTGGGATGTGTCTAATGTTACTAATATGGAAAACATGTTTTACTTGCAAAATCATTTAATCAACTCTTGGAAAAATGGAAATTAAAAAAATTAGAAGCATCTGAATTGAAGTTTGATTTTGATATTAATCAGTGGATGACTAACAATTCGTCAATTAAAATTACTGATGAGTTCAAACTCAATAATTCAGAAAATGAGTTTATATTAATCGATTATAAATTTAATGGAGGGGATGACTTTAATTTTAATATATTCTATAATGAGACTTTTGAAGATGAGGTCTATGTTGGGTCACCCTCTTCAAGTGAATTGATAATTAAGGTAAATAATACACTTATTTATGTAAAGCATTTTGAGTTAGAGGATGGTCCTATAAAGGAAGGAATTTACCTTGGTATTTCTCTAGACCCTGGATTTAAAAATATTGAATGGTATGAATATGATTTTGGGTGTGGTCGAAATAGTGATCTAATTGATATCATAGGCATTTTGAGTGTAGGTTTAAGAGATGAAGACTTTGTCTCTAATTATGATGAGTTTGACTATTATGAAGAGTTTAGTAAAATTGAATTAAATATTCAAATTGATGTTAAGAAACTCAAAGAAAAATGGTTGGAATACATAGGATGATAGTTTTCTACAAACTAATTACGACGGACTATAGATAATGTATGTTAAAACAAAACAGAATATGAAATTTAATAACGATACTATACGAGAGGCGGTCAATGAATGGCTTGAGAATGATGAATCAGCAGAGACAAAATATGGTCATATTTCTAACTGGGATACTTCTGAAGTTACTGATATGAATGAACTTTTCATGAGTGCTTATGAATTCAATCAACCCATTGGTAATTGGGATGTGAGTAACGTAGCTAATATGGTGGGCATGTTTAAAAGTGCAGTAATTTTTAACCATCCACTAAATAACTGGGATGTGTCAAATGTGACTTATATGAGTTTTATGTTTGAATCTGCTATGTCATACAACCAACCTTTAGGAGATTGGGATGTGAGTAGTGTGACTGATATGGGGGATATGTTTAGAGATGCAGAAGAATTTAACCAATCTATTGGCAATTGGGATGTAAGTAAGGTTATTGATATGAGTTCTATGTTTAGTGGAGCTAAAGCTTTTAATCAATCTATTGGAGATTGGAACACAAGTAGTGTTACTGATGTAAGTTATATGTTTAGTGGAGCTGAAGCTTTTAATCAAGATATAAGTGCTTGGAATACATCAAGTGTTACTAATATGAAAAATATGTTTTTTGCAGCAGAATCTTTCAACCAACCTATTGGTGGTTGGAATGTAAGTAAGGTGACTGATATGAGTGTAATGTTTGAAGGTGCTGGTTCATTTAACGAATCTATTGGCAATTGGGATGTAAGTAAGGTTATTAATATGAGTCATATGTTTTGTCGAGCTGAAGCTTTTAATCAATCATTGGAAAAATGGGATTTTTCGAAGGTAATTGATACTAGCAATATGTTTGATGAAGCTAATATAAATATGATTAGTAGATATGGTAAAGATGAAGAAAAATCAATCGATTCTGAAGTACTTAAAACTGAATTTGAAGTAAACGGTTTATTTTTTAAACAAAACAAATCACGAAATTTTGTTGCCTATCATGAAAATGGAAATAAAAGGATTGAGTATTTAAATGCCGATATAAATAAAGATTACGAACATTATTCACATTTATGTCCTAAAATTGTAGCCAATAAAGACACTAAAATTTCAACTTACGATGAAAACGGTAAAGAATTAAAGGAAGTTACAATTTTTTTAACTCCTAATAAAGGAGATAGTTTGATTGTATTTAAAACAGCAATTGATAATTACGCTAATTTTCATGAAGGTAATTTTACGGAAACCAACTACTTATCAAATTATATTAATGATCGCAATCATATAATAAATTTAACAGGTAGTAATGAGTGTGATTTAAAAAAATACCCACCTGTAATTATTTCGGTTCCAAGCCAAAATGTCTTGCGGTCAATAGCTCATTTTATACCTGATAAAAAATTTGTATTAATTTTTAGATGGGAAAATTTATCAGATGATGACTGGGTACGTGATAATGATTTATTAGAAAAACAGATTATATCTTATGACGAAATATGGAGAAGTGCAAATATTATAGATGATAACGGAGATCATTTAGATGAAGAGATTTTAGATTTTCCAGGCTCAAAAACTATGCAAGTAAATGGAAGAAACTGGCTTAACCAGTTTTGCTCATATTACGATTATCTTAGACTTTATGAGGAAGAAGTTTTTAATAATCTAGAAATTAGTTATGATAATGAAGAGAATTATACCGAAGATGATATACCTTTTGAACCATCTCTAATATTGGATGTTGAAGAGTATAAACGAAAAATAATCTTCAAATAACTTCATAATAATCATAGATCACAAAATTAAAAATGATATTTATTAAATCATCAAACACAAAAGTAATACGAAGCCTATATGGATAATGAAGATTAAATAATTTACAAAGTAAATACGACGGATTATAGATGATATAAATATTAGAAAAAAAATTAAATTGTTAAACTAACTACTATGTCACCAAAAAAACCTTACACAGAAGATCAGATAAGATATATTTTAGATAATTATATAAATAATGAAGATAGTTGTGTCAGAAAAACTGGACATTCTTTGGGAAGTATAAAGTTAATGTTACAAAACATAGCCGCTACCTATGGTTTGGTAAATTTTGGAACAGGCAACCCTATGTACACAAAAATTGCTGATGAATATCGAGAGAGAAACAAAGTCTTTGGTGAGACAATGACAAAGAAATCATTTTGTATGAGATTTGGCATTATTTAACATTAGATTGAGTGTGATATCCTAATAAAAATAAAATGATATGAGAAAAGTTTCTGACAATAAAGTGATTTATCTACACGAAAATGGAATAACCATAGTAGCTAAGCCAGGAGCAAAAGGTGCAAAAGCTGGTGAAACGTATGAGCTTAATGGGAACAAATATTATGTAGCAATAAACAAACAAGATCTAAAAAGGCTTGTGGATGAGGATGCAGATATGTCTAAAGTAGTTACAAGTAAAGTAACAACGATGAATAATTTATTCAGTTATAGTAATTTCAATCAAGACATTAGTAGCTGGGACACAAGCAAAGTAAAATCAATGTCTGAAATGTTTTATCGTAATGAAAATTTTAACCAAGCAATAGGCCATTGGAATACCAAAAATGTTACTGCAATGATTTCCATGTTTCATGGAGCATCTTCTTTTAACCACCCTATTGGAAATTGGGATACTATTCGATTAAATAATATTACAAGCATGTTTGAAGATGCTAAGTCATTTAATCAACCTATTGAAAATTGGGTAGGATTTGGCACTTCAATCAAAGGAACTATTAAATCATATAACTGTATGATTATACGAAATGCATTTAAAGGAGCAGAATCATTTAATCAATCATTAAAAAATTGGAAAATAAAAACATACAACCCTTATAATTTATTTGAAAATGCAAAATCTTTTAACGGAGACCTCAGTGGTTGGAAACTGTATGAATCATTAACTAATTTATTTAAAGGTGCAGAATCGTTTAATCAACCTTTAAATACTTGGGATGTCAGTGATGTTATTGGAATGCAATCATTATTTAAAGGTGCAAAATCATTTAATAGAGATCTGTCAAAATGGGATATGTCAAATGTATACCAATGTGAAAGTATGTTTTATGGGGCTTCCTCATTCAATCAAGATATTGGAAAGTGGGACGTAAGTAATGTCTATACAATGCAAAATATGTTTAGAGAGGCCTCCTCATTCAATCAAGATATTAGTGGTTGGGATGTATCTAACGTCAAAAAGATGACGGGTTTATTTCAGGACGCAACAACTTTTAACCAAGATATAAGCAATTGGAAATTAAATCCGTCTTTAAAAAAATCTAATACAATATTTAAAAATGCGAAAGCTTTTAAGCAAGAATATAACCCATATAATAAACTTGAAAAACATAAGACGGTCTCCTATTCAAATCTATTAAGTGCTGAGGATAAGAAAAATATTTCTAAAATTAGAAAACTGATTACTTCTAGAGATTTTGAAAAAATAGACTTAGGTATACAACTTTTGATTTCATTAAATAATATATCATTGTTTGAAACATTCTTAAATGGTGTCAAATTTGGCAACGAGGAAGATGATTGGGAAAAACTAAATAGAAATAAAATGTTTTCAGGCTCACAACCTGCGCAGCCTTATTTAGATTATGCTTTAATAGAGATAATTGCCAACACTCCTCAGAGTTCTGACATAGACAAGTCAATACTTTTAAAAAATATATATTATCTATCTACAAGAATGTTTAAAAATACAATTGCCTGGCGCAGCGGTTATGATCCACTTTTCCCGAGATTTTATTCTTTTTCCAAGTTTAGTAACTTACAAACCTTAAAAATAATTTTTAGTGATTTTTCTTTTAATGATGTAAATATTGAAAATTATTTCCCAAAAAGCTTAAAAAACTTAGAGGTCCTTAATGTTCATGGAAGCCTCAAATGGATGGAGCATCTCAATGGTATTAAAACACTAGTTTTTGATGATCAGAAGAGTTATAATAATTATTCTAAAGAAATTAAAGAAATAACTGATATAAATAGTTTTAAATATTTAAAAAATCTAGAAAGCTTAGATTTTACCTCAGAAAGTTTTGAAAATCTTGATTTTCTAACTACCTGTAAAAAATTAAAAAAGATTAGTTTAACAATTGGAGGTGGTCATTATTATAATCAAGTTAAATTAAAAAATATAGATTTTCTCGTTAAATTGGAGAATTTAGAATTTTTAGAATTGACATTTAATGAAAAAAAACATGACGGTTATGTTTATTTTGACACTTCTAATTTAAAGGTTCTTAAAGATTGTCATTCTCTAAAAAAAATAACGATCAATGGATTAAGTGTCGAGACCAAAAATAAACCTTTGCTTAATAAAATGTTTTTAACAAAATGGCAATAGTTTAACACCCGAAAAGATTAAAGAACTTTAATAAAATATACTATGGCACTATTTTTTGGAATACCTGATGGAATTGAGGAGGGACAACTATTTAACAATAGGCAATCTCTAATTGAAGCTAATCTGCATAGGTCTACCATGGCCGGGATAGACGGAAATGGAGAAGATGGGGCTGCTGCAATTGTTTTATCTGGTGGTTATCAAGATGATGAAGATTTAGGTGATGAAATAATATATACGGGACATGGAGGCAATGATTCAGCAACCGGAAATCAAATAGCAGATCAATCATGGACATCACCTGGTAATTTGGGATTAGTTGTTAGTAGACAACGAAATTTACCAGTGAGAGTAATTAGAGGATACAGACATAACTCCCCATTTTCTCCAATAACAGGCTACAGATTTGGAGGATTGTATTTAGTAGTTGATCATTGGGAGGAGAGAGGAATAAGTGGTTTTAGAATATGTAGATTTAAACTTTTAAAACTCGATATTGAAACACCTGCAGAAATTGTTAAAAAGGGTGTTTTAGTATTATTAGAAAATACAGAAAAAAAAGTCACTTGGTACAGTATAGGTATTGACCCCCCTAACGAAGACATAAAAAAGCTGTCAATTGAAAAATCGTTTGCACAACACCTATTAGATAAAAAAATAGGAGATGTTATAGATTTCGGGTCTGGTTTTAAAATATTAGAGATCAAAAAATATATGAGTACGTAAAATAACATTTATCAAATAACAAAAACGACATGTAACATTTAATGTAATGAATTAAAAAATTAAAATTATATGAAATTCAACAACGAATCACTAAGAATCGCTGTAAAAGAGTGGCAAGAAGACGAAACAAAAGCAGCATCTAAATACGGACATATCTCTAATTGGGATGTGAGTAATGTTACTGATATGAGTGAAATGTTTCAAAGTTCCAAATCTTTTAATCAGGATATTAACAATTGGGATGTGAGTAATGTTACTAACATGAAATCTATGTTTGACAATGCAGAAGAATTTAACCAACCGATCGGCTGTTGGGATGTGAGTAACGTCACTGATATGAGTAGTATGTTCATGTATGCAAAATCTTTTAACCAACCAATTGGTAATTGGAATGTGAGTAACGTGACTAAAATGTTTTCTATTTTTGAAATGGCCCATAGTTTCAACGAAAATATTACGAATTGGGATGTGAGTAAGGTGACTAGTATGGTTTCAATGTTTTATGGAGCTACTTTATTCAACCAAGATTTGAGTACTTGGGATACTTCCTCAGTAACTAATATGTATAGAATGTTTTGGTTTGCATCTTCGTTTAATCAACCTATTGGTGATTGGAATGTAAGTAAGGTGAAAAATATGAAATCAATGTTTGATTCTGCTTCTTCATTTAATCAACCCATAGGAAAATGGGATGTTTCTAGTGTCACTAATATGAGTCAGATGTTTCGGTTTGCATCTTCATTTAATCAACCTATTGGTGATTGGGATGTTAGTAATGTGACAAAAATGACCCTTATCTTAAAAACTGATGGAGCCCCCCCATGGTTCCCAATTGGTTGGGAGCCAAGACATCGGATAATGCATTCTGCTTTTAATCAAGATTTATCTAAATGGATTGAAATAAATAGGCATGTAAAATTTGGACGTCAAATGTTTTCTAAAGAGTTTTCTAAAAATTTTGATGTTAATTCTTTAACGAGAAAAATTGATATTAACACTATTAATAAAAACTCGAAGAAAGCAATTCCAAAAATTAAAAAATTGCTTAAAACTAAAGATTATAACAACATAGACTCAGCAATTGAAATATTAAGATCCTTAGAAGATAAAGATTTATATGAGTTTTTTTTAGCTGGTGTAAAAATAAATTCTAATGGTAAGTTAATTACCACTAATATCTTTACCGGTTCAAGGCAAGCACAACCATATTTTGATTATGCTTTAATTTTATTGATAAATTATGCGCCAAAAAATTTAATTATTCATAAAAGTATCAAACGTATTAATATTAATGTCTTAACATTAAGTGCAAAGCTTGAAGAGTCTATAGCAACACCAGGAGGATATAATCACCTTCCCGACTGTGGAGTATATACAGCTCATCAATTTCCAGATTTAGTATTTGAGAATTTAGAAGAAATTACACTAGATAATTACCAAAATTTACAGAGTTTAAAATTTCTGTTAAATTGTAAGAAATTAAAAAAAATTAATATTTCAAGTTGTGATAATATTAAAGATGCAAATTTATTTCCAAAGAAAATTTTCAAACAATGAATGATTCAGTAATTCAGTATGGTCCGAAAGCCAATACAAAAGAAATTGAAAAAATACTAACCCATATTTTCAATAACAAAGATGAAACTTCAAATCCAGAATTTAAACCTACCCCAATCTGTATATGGGGTACACATGGGTTGGGTAAAACAGAAATGGTTAAAGATTATGCCATTAGTAGAGGCTGGAAGTTTGAATATATAGCCCCCGCTCAATTTGAAGAAATGGGTGATCTTCATGGTATGCCATCTATTGTAGAATCATTAAATAGTAATAAAACCATATTCAATCCACCGGATTGGGTACCCACTAGTGAGGGGCCAGGAATTTTATTAATAGATGATATTAATAGAGCAGATGACAGAATATTAAGAGGTTGTATGCAACTATTACAAAACTATGAGCTCTCATCATGGAAACTTCCAAAAAAATGGCAAATTATAGCGACTGCAAATCCTGAAGGTGCAGACTATTCTGTAACACCAATGGATGATGCTATGCTAACAAGGATGATTCACACAACTTTAGTATTTAATCACAAAATATGGGCACAATGGGCTTATAATGCTGGTGTTGATAAACGAGGTATTTCTTTTGTGTTAACCTATCCAGAACTAATAAATACAGGACGAACAACTCCTAGAAGCTTAACTCAGTTTTTTCAACTAATTACAAATATTAAAGACCTAAAAGAAAATAGGGAATTAGTTTTTGCTTTAGCATTATCAACTTTAGATGAGGTAACATCAAGCTCTTTTATTAATTTTATTAATGATGATCTTCAAATTTTAATTGAACCCGAAGAAATATTAAACTCATCTAATTTTAAGGATATACATAATAGGCTAAAGGTTTTATCAAAGGATAAAGATGGTGAAAAACGAACCGATAGACTTTCTACCATTACCTCCAGACTTTTCATTCATTTGACATCAAGTAAATACCATGTTGAAAAAATACATTCAAAAAATCTAATACAGTTTTTTCTTTTAGATTTCATACCTAAAGATTTAATTATGAGTTTATATATGGATTTATTGAAATCTTCTAATAATGATATAAAAGAAATGCTAAGAGATAAAAAATTAGCAAGTTTATTGATCAATTCCATGTAATTTTATTTGTAAATATGTCTAAGAAAAACATAAACGATGAAATTTCGAGATGTATCATCCAAATGCTAATTGATGAACCTTTTTATGCGCATTTTTTAAGTGGTATTGTAAGGAAAATAACTGATGATATTTCAACAGCAGCTGTAGGTTTCAATAACTCAAATGTAACACTTTACGTAAATGAGCATTTCTTTTTAAAGGAACTTACTACTTTTTCTTCAAGAGTAGCAATTATAAAGCATGAGACTCTCCATCTTGTATTTAAACATCTAGTAATGTTAGATTTTAAAAAGTACGATGCTAAACTATTTAACATTGCTGCAGACTTAGTTGTAAATCAGTTTGTTGGAAAATGGAAATTGCCCTCTTCTGCCGTAACTCTGTCATCGTTCCCAGAATTGAATTTGTCTGAAAATGAATCCTTAGATTGGTATTATAAAAAACTTCTTGATTTAAAAAGAAAAATGGATCGTAATAAGAATTCTAAAAATTCCTTTTCCAACACAAGCACTCAAACACTTGAAAATATTATAAATAATGGAAACCACAGTGACCATAGTAAATGGGGGTTTTCTGAATCTGACATAAACTTACAACATGCAGAAAGTGAACTAGATAGGATTATTTTACAAACAAAAGAAAGAATTTCTCAAAAGCAATATTCTATGCTTCCGTCTGCGATAAGGGATTTAATTAATATCATTATTGAAAAAAGAAACCCAAAAGTTAATTGGAAAAGAGCTTTGAAAATTTTTTCATCAAGTAGTAGAAGGACGAAAGTTAAATTCACTGTTAAAAGGATTAGTAAAAGGTATGGAACGAGACCAGGGGTTAAAATTCAAAGAAGTCAAAAAATAGCTGTAGCTATAGATACATCAGGTTCAATATCTTTAGATGAGTTAAATATGTTTTTTAATGAAGTTCATTCAATGTGGCAAAATGGAGCTGAAATTGAAGTTATAGAATGTGACGCAGCTGTTCTAAAAACATACAATTATAAAGGTAAATTTCCTGAATTTATTCACGGGAGAGGAGGTACAAATTTTGATCCTGTTTTTGCATATATAAATAAAAACAGAAATGTTTTATATGATGGATGCATATACTTAACCGATGGTTATGCAGCTGCACCAGAAATTAAACCTAGATGTAAATTGTTTTGGGTGATAACTCCTGAGGGGTCAATTGGATCACATTTAAAATTTGGTAGAGCATTACAAATAAATAATTAAATAGATATGATTTATTTACATAAAAATGGAGTAACTATTGTTGCTGATAAAAAAGCCAAAGTTGGACAATCATACGAGCTTAACGGCGAAAAATATTTAGTAGTGAACAGGAAAATGCTAGAGAATTTGGTGAATTCAGGAAAAGATGTAACTAAGGTTGTTACTACCAGGGTGAATATGATGTTATTCCTTTTTGCAGGTGAAACTAATTTCAATCAAGATATAAGTTCTTGGGATGTTAGTAATGTCGGAAGCATGACTGGTATGTTTGAAAGAGCTAAAAAATTTAATCAAGATATAGGCAAATGGAACGTTAATAATGCTAGTCAGATGGAATCAATGTTTGAAGGAGCTCACTCATTCAATTGTGACATAAGTAATTGGAATATATGTGGTTATGCTAATTTGAGAAAAATGTTTGCTAATGCTTTTTCGTTTAATCAACCTATTGGAAGATGGAAACTTGACCCTTATTGTGATATTTCTTATATGTTTTTAAATGCTAAATCATTTAACCAGGATTTAAATCATTGGAATGTTAAAAAAATATTATCTATGATTTCTTTATTTGAAGGTGCTGAGTCTTTTAATCAAGATCTGGATTTATGGGATTTAGCAGAAAACAATTACAAAGGTCTTTCACTAAATCGAATGTTTAAAAATGCTAAAAAATTTAATGGTAACATATCTACTTGGAAATTTGATGGAATTACTCGTATGGATGAGATGTTCGCAGGGGCAACCTCTTTCAATCAAGATATTTCGGTATGGGATGTGAGTAAGGTTGAGAAAATGGATAAATTATTTAATGGAGCCGAATCTTTTAATCAAAATTTGAGTGATTGGAATATTCATGATAAGCTAAAAATAAAAACACCATCGGCTATCTTTACAGGTGCAAAAAAGTTTAACCCTGAGCATAGTCCTTTTCAAAAAAAGAAACGATCTATTGATACATCAACTAAAAACCTCACTTCTGAGGATAAGAAAACTTTTTCAAAAATTAAAAAATTACTACTTTCAAGAGATATTGATAAAATCGACTTAGCTATTGAATTATTTATATCATTAAATAACACCGAATTATTTAACACATTATTGGATGGTTGTAAATTAGAAACTATTGATAGTAGTGAACCAAATCACTTTGAATCTAAACTCCGTACTAATAAGATCTTTACAGGAACAGGTCCAGCTCAACCATTATTAAATTATGCTTTAATGAATATTATTGCATCTGTACCAAAAGATCAAAATATTAAGATTCATGAATCTATTGTTTTAAAAAATATCCATCGTCTTAATATTTCTACAATAATAGGATTTAATAATAATTATGATAGATTTAATCAATTTTTTGAAATTGATAAATTCACTTATGTAAAAAAAATCATTATAGATTTTAGGAAATTTGAAAACATAAATTTTGATGTTAATTTTAAAAATAAGTCAGCTAAGAATATTATCGCCAAAAATTTTAATGGTTCATTAAAATGGTTAGAAAATTTTAAACAAATTGAAGATTTATATTTAGGTTTTGATTCTTACAATGCAAAAATTGAAAATTTAGATTGCTTCGATGTTTTAAAAAATCTTGAAAAATTTGAACTGGATTGCAATGGAGTGATAAACGATATTGACTTTCTTAATAATTGTGAAAATTTAAAAAGTTTATTTTTACATAGAACTACTAGCTATAGCTCACAAATATACCTGAATAATATTGAAGCTCTTTCAAAACTTAAAAATTTAGAGATTTTAAAAATCACTCATATTGATGAACAACTAAATTTAAGTATTATCGATAAGTGCTTAATGATTAAAGAATTAAGCCTTGATGTTAAAGGCATATTTCAAATTAAACAACTAATAGGATGTGAAAATTTAAAAATATTAAATCTAAAAATAGATTCGTCACTAGATGCTACTAGTATTGATTTTTCTTTTCTTAATAACTGCAGAAATCTTGAATCAATCAATATTTTAGGAGGTCATTCTTTCAATTTTAATGGAAAAATTAATAGCATTAATGGAATAAATATTTTGAGTAATGTTAATTTGGTTGAACTAGATGAATTTGCAATTAAAGTAGATAATTACGATGATTTAATCAATACAACAAACGAAGTAACAGTTTATGATACAAGCAATATAAAAATTAATGTAGAAAAAAAACCTGTTTTAAATATTCCTATTAAAGATACCAAGCTTAGTTCTGAAGTCAAAAAAACTTTTTCAAAAATTAAAAAATTACTACTTTCAAGAGATATTGATAAAATCGACTTAGCTATTGAATTATTTATATCATTAAATAACACCGAATTATTTAACACATTATTGGATGGTTGTAAATTAGAAACTATTGATAGTAGTGAACCAAATCACTTTGAATCTAAACTCCGTACTAATAAGATCTTTACAGGAACAGGTCCAGCTCAACCATTATTAAATTATGCTTTAATGAATATTATTGCATCTGTACCAAAAGATCAAAATATTAAGATTCATGAATCTATTGTTTTAAAAAATATCCATCGTCTTAATATTTCTACAATAATAGGATTTAATAATAATTATGATAGATTTAATCAATTTTTTGAAATTGATAAATTCACTTATGTAAAAAAAATCATTATAGATTTTAGGAAATTTGAAAACATAAATTTTTTAGATTCCTTAAAAAATGAGTGTGTTAAAGAGTTTACAGCTATGAATGTTACTGGCTCATTAAAATGGTTGAATAATTTTAGTCATTTAAAGGTTTTAAAACTTTCACCATATTGGGGCGATCAAGTTCAAGATCATGAAGTATTTAATTCTTTAGTTAACCTAGAGGAGTTAGAAATAAAATGCTCAAATGATATTACTTTTCTTAAAAATTGTATTAAGATTAGAAAATTAAAATTAAATATTTCTGCTGCTGTATCAACAATAAATATTGATACTTTAAAGTACTTAATTAACCTTGAAGAGTTAGAAATTATTGACACAACAAAACAAGAGATGCAAACATTTAATGCAAGTGTTTTATCAAGTTGTAAAAAATTGAATAAGTTAATTTATAGAACTGAAATGGATGAGGAAGAGGAGGAGAATGGGCGTTACTATTCCTTAAAGACTATAGATATGAGATTATGTCAAGTAGAAAATATATTAAAAAATATTAGACAATGTGAAAAACTAGAAAGTCTTAGTATTTTTACTAAGAGTGATTATAACTGGACAAAAGAAGAAGGCGCACTCTTGCATCTAGGTGTTGAAATTTCAAGTTTTAATGGGCTAAAAATTCCTCCAAATCTTAAAGAGATTAAAATTAATGAAATTGAGCTATTACCAATTAAAAATATTTAGTTTTTTTTAATACTGATTCAAAGGTGTAGGAGGTGTAGTAAATGTAGCTGATAAAAAAACTTTTAAAAGTTGATATAATACTATTTTTTTTGATTGGTCGTACAATCATCGTACATATTTAAATATAAAAAAACCTCAACTTATTGTAAATCAATAAGATGAGATTTTTAATCGTGGAGCCAAGAGGAGTAAAATCGAACTATTTTTGGGAGGATTTATTAGAATTATTAATTGAATCTACATAAAAAATCATAATTTTAGTACTTGATCTCATTGTCTATATTAAAAGCCTAATTGTTTAAAAACTAATGATACATTTTTTTGGATATTTTAAAGAAACCAACCATATTGGAATTAGTTCTGTAGGGTTTGAAAAGGCAGCTATTTTTTTAAGAAATAGAGATTTTAAAATCGTTGAACTTATAGGTTTAAAGGATAATAAAGAGGTGAATTTGCTTTATGAAAATGAGGAGCCTCTTTGGATAACACAAGATCATCACATACACATACATTCTCTACTTAAAGAAAATGAGTATACACTATTTACTCATGTTAAAATAGAATTGGCTGACGGTGGAGATATCAATTACAGTGCAGCTTCATTATATGTTAAATTTCCAGATGGAGAAGACATTAAATCAAAAACTATAATGCTATTGGAAACTATGGGGTATTATGCAGGTGAAAAGATTTTTGATTTTTGTACTGAAAATCCAGATATGCATTTGTTAGAATTTGTCTTAGGAATGGAACCTGAGGATATTACTGATGAATTTGAAAGAATGAAATCTCATACAGAATATATTGATCGGGAGGGGTATCTTTTAGATTAAGTTTGTTAGTAATATTTATTTTTTAATTTACGTCTTAACTTAACAATCCAAAGTAACATAAGTATAAAAATTATGGGTTCTATGATTACAAAAATCCAAATATTAATTTCTTTATAGCTTAACCCAACAAAATTGCCAAGCCATCTTAAGAATTCTACACAAGCATCGAATAGATTATCCATAAATTTATTAATTATTTTTTGGTGAAATCATAAGATTCAATTTTCTCTGAAATACACTTGAAATAGATAGCTACCTCCTTATTATTTTTAGGAATATTCCAAAAATCTTTAAGGATTGGTTTTTCGTTTATGACTAAAACATTGTCCTCCCCAAATTCAAAAGACCCTTTATGTTCTGTGTTAAGCTTTTCAATCAGTAAATGACGATATTTAAATTTTTTGATGAGTCTATTAAAACCTTTTTCTTGTTCAACAGCATTTACTTCCCTTCCATATTCATCATAAATAAAATAGCCTTCACCAAAAACATGAGATAAATTTCCGGCAGTTTTGTTTAGATGCAATCTATTTTCAAAAGATAATTTCATTTTTAAATTACGCATAAGTAAATTTCAATCAACTATATAACTAATTTTAATAGAGGTGGTTTTTTTCTTTAGCGCTAATTTATTTGATATAAATCGACATGGGATTCTTCAAATAAAACATCACATTGTTCACCTTCAATTTCTGGACAATAACTTACTTTTAAACTTACATTAAATTCTATTCCCTTTTTTATTTTAACATCAACGGTTCTGTCAAAAATGAAATTTGTAGGTACATTATTATAATTTCTATGGGTTTCTCTATACAGCTCGAAAGTCTTTTCAAATATAGGCTCTAGGAAGTTATGATCTTCGATAGAATGTATTTTATATGCCATTACAGTTTGTCCTCCAGGATATCCAAAACGATAATAGGTATTTAAATATTCTTTATCTTTTATTTTGATAAGTTTATAATTCACAACATTTCCCCATTGACCCCCAAAAATTGTGTCTGATAAGCTGCCTTTTTCTACGACTAAACTTCCGTAACAGTTTCTGCAATATTTGCTTTCAATTTCTTTGAAACTTATTTTAGATTCTTGCTGAGCACAAGCAAAAGAGATACTGAAAAATAATATTATAATTAGATTGTAGACTTTCATTTTGTATTCATTTTTCATTGTTTTTTATCCTATAATATTTAATAGAATGTGAGCTTACATTAATGTTAAAATATTTACGATTCCATGAAGCATATTCTTGTTTCTATCCCATTTTTTTTATGGTATTCTATTATACATGAATAGGGCAATTAAAGCTTTTGATAAACTTTCTAGTGTAAGTATAAATCTCTTTTGTTGATGGTTTTTATTTTTGAGTCCTAAATATAATTAACAATTTAAAGACTAGTCGATTAATTCTTTTCTTATATCCTTAATTAGGTTGTCAAAGTCTTTTGATTTATTGATTATTACATTTTTATTAACCTGAACTCTTACATCACCAAGAACATCCATTTTTAATTTTGATATCCCGTGGTTATTTCTAATTTCATTATATTTAGATAAGTCTTGGGTCCCCTTTCTAAATTCAAATGCTAAATTTTTAGCAAAAAGAAGATTTTTCTTTACGTATTCGACAGAAATTTCTTTTAATTCGATTAGTGGCCTTTCTATGGTACAGACAGCATAGTTCGATTCATTCAACATGGCTTTATTAGCTTGACTTGGTGCAAATAAGAAAGGGTAGTTACTATTATTTTTGAATGATTTTACTTCAAGTAAATAAAACTTGTCATTATTTGATATTTTTAAATCAAATGCTCCTATACTGATTTTTTCAACTTTGAATTCTGTTAAAGTATTTTTTATTGCCTCTTCAACTCTTTCCCCAACTTTATATAAAGCCTCTCTATTACGCATTTCTTCTCTTAAATCTAAAGCTCTTTCCTTCAATAATTCTGTTGAGCCAAGTTCAGTGATAATATCTATTAACTCTGATAAATCTTCTGGTGGAACATTAGAATCTTGAATTTTAGATAAAAGTTTAACGTTTTTTTCATCTTGTAGCATTTTAATAGCGGATATGCCAACATTTGAATTACCAACTGTAAGTTTAAAAAATAAAGACCCTGATTCAGCAATAAAGCTACCTAGATACGTATTAGCTAATATTTTATTCTTGCTATTTTCTATCCATTCGATTAAATCCAATATTGGGTTTTTATAATTATCTAATATTCCTTCACCTGGGTTATTATTATCGTCATTTTTAATTGCAACAATATTTTTTTCAATACTTTGACTTAACTCTTCAAATTTACGTTTGTCGCTAAAGTCAATGTGAATTCCATCATGAACTAAAAAACCTTTCCAATCCTCTTGATTATTTAGGTTGAACAATATATCTACTAATTCATCATCCAAATGAGTTTCTTCTGTTCCAAAAGATTTGACATTTTCATAAGTAATGAACTCTTTATATCTGTTTGGAATAATTTTATAGTTTTTTTCAAGTAAAGTTTTAAATTCACTGTTAGATTGTATCAGCTTAAGATATTTATTTAACCAAAAAAGTGAATCTTCTTCTGTCTTTTCCAATCTTTCTTGCAAACCACTGAGCTCACCTAAAGATTGGATTTCTTTATGGACTATTTCTATATACAATTTCTTTGTTGTAGAGAAATTGAAAGGGGTTAGATTCTCAATATTTTTTACGATATCATCAGTTTTGAATAAAGCTTTTCCAAAGTCGAATAGTTTATGTTGAAAGCTATCAGCAGAAGAATTAATAGCTTGTAACTTTAAAATATCTGTTAATATTTCTCTTGCATTGCTTCTTTGTAAAAAAGTTGATCTATACTCATTAAATTCCCAATGTTTTTCTTTTAATAATTCATTTATGATTAAAGAGATATCTGAACATTCTTTTTTATCAATGTTAAGTTTAATTTTAACTTCTCTATCTATTAAATCATTTCTCCAATTTTCACCGAGTTTTGTTAAAACATCTAATAGTTCATCAGGAATAGGGTTATGAGGATCTTCTAAATAAAGTTCGTTTAATTTTTTAAAAACACCATACTGGTTGGGTATCAAAGCGTATTTTGATAATAGATCTATTTGTTGAGTTTTTATTAGATAATCATAAAGGCCGTTTAACCATAAATTCAATACTCCAATATTTACTATTTCTGAATTGTTTAATAGACCTTCTTTATCTTTAAAATCATTAATAATCTGAGCTAAATTTTCTGCATTTTTTGTAAGATTTACACCCCAATTTTCTCTTTGCTCTTTATCGCTTCTGGGGCCTAATATTTTTAGCCAATCAAAATATTTATTTTTTTTGGGAATTCTTTTAGAGGAGAAAATAGGTTTTGATAATTCGTAGAACTCTTCTTTAAACTCTTTTGAATCACCATCCTCAGGAATAACAGCATTTTTCAAAAAAATTATAACACCTTCCTCTGTTTCAAATAATGGTAATTCAATTAATTGTTTTCTCCAATTAGTTTGTATTTCTGTAAACCAATTTTTAGAAAAGTTTTCCCATTTTAGTTCTGGTCTTATTGTATAAGCACAAATATGTCTGTTGATTGCGTTGTTATCTATTAACCATTGAGTAAATTCTTGTGAAATAGAAATGGCATTTTCTATAGATTTCCTGTTCTCAATTGCTTCGTTGCCTTCTTCTGAGTGTAATGAAATACTATCCCTTCTTTCTGTTGGGTTAAAGGTATGCCCATTTAAAATATATGGAAAATGAAATTTTTCTGAACCTATTAATGGAAAATCTCTAAACAAGTTCGGTTGTTGTCCAAAATGTTTAATTAATGTGATTGGATTAAAACTATTAACTTCAATTGCAAGTGTGATTTCATCTCTTCTATATGAAAGAAATTTTTTGGACTCTAGATTACTAATTACAACTTCATAAGCGGTAACATTATTTCTTGTGAAAATTTCTTTTTTCTCGTAAATTTTTGGAATTCCGTTATTTGTAACAGTTACTTTTTTAATTTCCTTTAAATTTATTAGGGTTTGAGGTAACGTGTTTACCAAATCATCAATACCATCCGTAGCTAATTTTTTACTTTTATCACTTAAAAGCTCGAATTCAAATAAAGTATCAAATGATAATTCTGAACGATTATATTCGTAATTGTGTTTAATAGGAAAAAGCTGATTATCCTCGATTTGATCCATTAGATCTAATGCTCTTTTGATTTTTGGGATTAAATCTTCTGATGAATCACTTTCTCTATCTAAAATAATATTAAGTTTTCTATGTATTCCATTATACAGAACATAGCCTTTAACAGTTATTTTTTTTGATAAAATATGCGTACTGATAAAACCAGTACCAAATTTACCTGTTACATTTTTATCATTATTTGTTGAATTTTTTGAACTCGTTTGTTGTACAAGGCCAATAACATTTTCAAGAGAAAATGGATTACCATTGTGTGAAAATATAAGTTTATTTGCGGTTAAATCAATTTTTATTGAAACTTTCCCATATTTGTTTGGAATGTCTTTGGCATTTTGCATTAATTCCCAAACCCATCTTTTTGAAGATTGAGCTTCTGCCTCCATTACTTTAGATAAATGTTCTCTAATTTTATCGGCGCTTAATTTCAGGTAGTTATGATCTTTGATTTCTTTAGGTGATAAATCTCTTTCCATTTTTAATTCAACTTTTTACAAGTTATATACATTACATATGGTTATGTAATTAAATATTTTATATGATAGATTCTTCAAACTCTTGATAAAAAATTTTTTCAAGATTGATTAAAGCGGTTCTTGCATAATTGGCTGTAGTTCCTACATACTTTTTATACTTCAGTCTAGCTATTCTAATTTTTCCGTCTGCGTCTTTTACAAGGTGCTTATTGTCGTTCAAGTTTTCGTAAAGAGCATTAAACATACTGCCTGTTTTGTATCTATATTCAACTTTTTGATGCTTCAATTCCAGATGGTTGAAAAATCGTCGATCATTCCCAAATTTCTTTCCATTGTATGGTGATGAAATAACTTGTTCGTTTAGTTTACTTTCGATGTAAAACTTCAGTATTGGATTAAAACAAAGAACTATACTTTGGATCCAATTGACAATACTGGGAGCATGTATCTTTCGCAGCTTTAAAGTCGTTATTAAACATGATTTTGCGTGTTCTTGAGCATCCTTATAAATACCATTTGGAAGTGCTAATATCAGGGAGACTCTAATTTTATGACCAATTACATCTTCAAAAATATATTCCATTGGTCTGGCTAAGGCGTCGTTGCGTTGCTTTTGTTCGAGTAATAACTGATTTATAATTAGTTGCTGTCGACTGCTTTGCTCATTTGGCTCGTCATATGTTTCTTCCCAATTACTCATAACAGACCTATAGTTTTAGCGATATCATGTTTTGAAAGCTGCCCTTGGTTTTTCTTATCTATATAATGAAGAAGAGTGCTTTTAAGAAATAAATCTTTTTCTTGTGTGATACTATTATTAATTGTAGCATAAAGTTGATGAGATTCGTTGACCTGATGAATTAATAAATTGTAATAGGCCAACTTTACATAAAAGGACTCTGAATTTTTCATTTTCTTGAAACATCGTCTTAGTTCTTCATTGCTCAACTTCTGACTAATTGCTAATGTGGTTATAAATTGGTGTTGTACCCACTCATATAATTTGGATTGTTCAACATGATCAAATAATGTTTTTTTATTTTCAGAACTTGCTGGATATCGTGTTAAAATCCAATTGAATTGATTGGCTTTGGCTATGAAACTCATCGAAATAAATAACCAGACTGAGAAATACTTTTCATCTGCTTTATAACCTAAATCTAAACTGTCAGATAGGTTTAAGAGAGAACGATATTCATAGCCAAGTTTTAGCCATTCCTTTTGAGCCTTTCTTGGATTCTCATCTACCTGTTTAGGATTCTTAAATTGAACCACAGTATTTTTAATTTTAATTCTAGTATTTATTTCTTTGTCAAAGGCCTTAAGTTCTTCTTTTAAATAATTTTTGGCTTCTTTTTCATTTTTAAAATTAAATTCTTTTGTTTGCTGCCCTATTTGTGAACTAGAGGATCCAAACTGTTCTCCTAAATCATGTAAATCAACTTCACTCTTTTTTAAATTTGTTTTCTTTAGTGGAGTTTTTAATTGATTTTCGTCAGCTTCAACAATAAATAAATCTTTTAATACGGTTGAAATATTTAAGTATTCTAAAATATCTTTAACATCAATTTTTTCCTCATCTCGATCCTCACTTAAAACTTCAATCAATGTCTTTTTTGAATTAATACTAAGTCCATTAGATTTTAAATATTTGTCAATAAGTACAAGAACCTCTAACAATTCATCTTTTGAAGAGGAATATATTCTGATATCATCCATGTAACGGTAATAACTTAACCCTTTATTAACTAGAATACTATCAATTTCAGTTAGATATAGGTTTGCTAAAAAAAAAGAAGCTTGAGGCCCTTGAGGAATACCAACCCCTGGAGTTGTTGAATCTGCAGTCCCAGACCATCTGTTTAAACATGTATTCAGCAGGTTAACAACTTTCTTGTCAATACTATATTTTTTAAAAATTAATTGAAGGAGTTTACTGTGTGGAATACAATCAAAAAAACCTGTAATATCAGTTTCTAGTTTATATGAAACGGACCGGTCTTCAACTTCATTGTTTACTGAATCTGCAAATTTTGTCCATTTTTCCATCCAAAACTCAAAGAAGTAAAATTGAGGATTGTCGGATTTTAATATAGATGAACCAAGGGCGACTTCGGGATGTAAAACGCTGCCGAAAACAAAACTCTCATATTGATTTGATTCTTCATAAGCAAGAGTTGCGATTTTGTCCGTAATACATTGATAAACTATAGCATCTTCAATACATAGTATAGTCTTGGTTCGCTGAGTTCCCGTTGATTTAGGTTCATAGAACTTTGCTGGCCTTGAAGGTTTATATTCACCAGAAAGAAGTATATCTGATAAATTTTTTAAGTTTTCTTCGATAGAAAATCCAAATAAATCTATCCCAGCATAATCTTTTACATCTCTGTTTGTATCACGACAACAACGTTCCCATGCTATTTTTAGGTTTTGAACATCAAAATATTCTTTCACTTAATTATTTATTTTTATTTAAAATTAATTAATGTAAATACCAACATTAATTATCTTGTTAAGATATTAAAATTTTGTAAATTATTGTTGTAATTTATTTATACAATTTTGATCAAAAATAACTCTAATTTTACCATCTGTTTTTGTTCTAATTGTTTATACTTTTCCAAAAAAAAATGATGAGGCAACTATTGCAATTCTAAAAATTAATGTAATTGTATGTTGTTTCATATTATTTTAAGTGTGGTTTATTAATATTTACTGTAATTCTTTTAAAATATGCCTAGTTTTAATACTTAACCTTATTTTGAACGGCATAAAAAAGCACATGCACTTTAGTACAATTAAAAAACTTTTCTCATTAATTACAATTCCACGTGATAAACATCACTCTTTTTTCTTCTAATATTTTTTTTGACAAAACCACCAAGTTCCGGTATGTCCTCAAATAGATCAAAGACTTTACAGTTTTTTGGTAGTGCTTTAAAGAATAATGTGAAGTTATGTTGTCCTTTTGTACACCACATCCACTCCGGATGAAATGTAATATTTTCAGCATGAGTCATACTACTTTTTTTTCCACTACCGTGAGCAATTAAGTTTGTGTTTTTCCATATTCTTAAATGTACACCAAAGGGTATCAAAACCTTGCAATGCACAATGACTTGACTTTCTTCTTCACAAAGTATTTTTAAGTCATTTTTAAGTTTTTCGTCTATTTTAGTTTTATTGGGTTTGATAGTTATAGGTTCCATTTTAAATACTATTAATTAAGTTAATTACAGGTTTCTATTTTATAAGCTATATATTGTCATTCTTTCAATGCATCATCAATTGCTTTTACGTTATTTTTTAATTCAAAATGATCTTCAACATAAGAATACAAGGTGTCATCTTCAAACGACCAATCGTCTAGGTCTTCTAAGTTCTCGTAAAACTCAAATAAAGATTCTAAATGGCACAACATCATTTCTTGACAAATCATTGCATGACTCTTTTCATTTTGTGCTATAGTCTCGGGGATTTCGTCTTTTTTTACTAAGGATAAAATGTCTGCTGCTGGTTCAGATTCTCCATTTGTAAACTCATTTAACTTTAGTCTTACCACGATAATATATTCATTTTTTGTAACCCAAAACTCGTAACTTAAATACCCACTAGAGCCAGGCATTCCAAACATTGCGTGCGGATGTGTCAAACTTCCTATGGTGAAGCCTTTATCAAGTTCTTCATGTTCAGGCATCGCATGAGTTCCGTTCAAGTACACTTGAAGTCCATGAAATGTAGTTATTGGTGTTTCTGAACTTCCTTCTTGAGGTCCTTTTCCTATAACCAGAGGTTTGTTCAAAATATTTTGATTTAAGGCTAAATAGTTCATGTGATTTTGTGCGTTCATCTGTTGATTGTTTTTAAAATTAATTCTCTTTATTTTATTCAAAATAATGACTTAGATGTGCAATGTATTTGCATAGAATTATTATATTTGATTTAGATATTCATGTAAATAGTCTACTCTAGTAAACCCTACTAAGTTTCAATAATATTTTATGCCACAAAATAAAAACTTTCAAAAGCGTATCACCATTTTGGATGAGTGTTTTTCTAGTAGAACAGCACAATTTACCTTAGAAAAGTTAATAGAGACTATAGCATCTAAATTGGAAATCAGTGTTTCGAGAAAAACTATTCAGAATGACATTAAGTATGTTAGAGAAACTATTGAAAATGAAAATAGTGCTCATATAGATTTTGATGAGTTTCCTGTATTTATTCCTAAACTATTTGAGGGTAAGAAAACAATATTTAAATATTCAAATCCAGATTTAGCTCTTGGAAATCAATTGTTATCCAAAACAGACCAGGAACAATTAGGAGAAACCCTTGCTATTTTATCGAGATACAGTAATCGTCAAGATTTCTTTTGGTTGGATGAATTGTTTCCACGAATAAAATCAGCTTTTAATCTTGTACATGAAGATTATAATGGTTTAATAAGCTACCAGAGCAATAGAGATTACTCAGGCCAATCATGGGTTGGTAAAATCTATAATCAGCTTATTCGTAAAAAAATA
>Ga0228658_1000048_pt1 | contig 39102 bp, 39 predicted proteins | sample 71DmetaG_FD_183040 | JGI IMG/M metagenome (GOLD analysis project Ga0228658, IMG submission 183040) | Seawater microbial communities from Monterey Bay, California, United States - 71D | ecosystem: Environmental > Aquatic > Marine > Coastal | place: USA: California | collected 2016-10-18 | reverse complement strand
TAATTCAACCGCTATAGGTAAAAAACCTAAAGCAATTATCCCGGTACATATTTTCGGTGTACCTTGTAATATGAAAGCAATTAAAAAATTATCAGATGAATATGACATACCTATTATTGAAGACGCAGCAGAGAGTCTTGGTTCTACAACAAATAATAAACATACTGGAACCTTTGGTGATATTGGCATTTATTCTTTTAACGGAAATAAATTATTATCTACCTCAGGTGGTGGAGTGATAATAACAGATGACAAACAAAAAGCTGATAAGATGAGGTTTTTATCAACACAAGCAAAAGATTCAATGCCTTTCTATCATCATACTGAAATAGGTTATAACTATAGAATGAGTAATGTTCTTGCTGCAATAGGTATAGGGCAAATGGAAGTTATTGAAAATAGAATTAAAAGAACTAGAAAAATAAATGAAACTTATAGAAAAGAATTAGGTGATTACTTTTATTCATTTCAAAGTGAAAGTGATAGTGATAGATCAAATTGCTGGTTAACTTGTGCAGTATTAAAAGCTGAAGATAGACCGGAAGATCTTATTAAACATTTGGAGAAAGATAATATTGAAGCTAGGCGCATTTGGAAGCCTATGCACCAACAGCCAATCTTAACCCAGTATCGGAAATATATAAATGGAAACAGTGCTCTATTATTCTTACAAGGTATATGTTTACCTTCAGGATCTGATTTAACAGATAAAGATTTAAAAAGAATAATAAAGTCTATAAAAACATTTTTTGATAAATGAGAGCGATATCCTTTGATGATTTTAACTTATTAGAATCTTATATAGGTTCTAAGAACTTTGAAATTTTACTAGAAAAAAATCTATCTAGTGAAATTGATAAAAAGATTAAGTTCGGTATTGTAATGCCTACTCATAAAATATCTGATGGTGGTGCCCAAACAAGTAGACAGAAATTTATGGATACACCTTCTTTACTTAGAGATTCTTTAGGATCTATAAAGAATCAGAAATATGACAATTATGTAGTTTATTTAGTTGGTGATAAATATGATGGTGATGAAGAAATAAAAACCGTCATGGATGAAGTAATCCCAAAAGGTAAAATTAAGTATCATAACTTATCAACACCAGGTGAAAGAGATAAAGGGTTTACTAAACAACAATTTAGATATACTGCAGGATGTGGTGCAATGAATAAAGGTCTTCAAATGGCAAAGAACGATGGATGTGATTATATTGTAAGAATTGATCATGACGATAAGTGGACACCAGATCATTTAGAACTTTTAGCAAAGGCATATACTCAATATCCTGAATTAGCTTATGTATTTACAAGAAGCCGTAAAAAGGTAGATGCAACAAACAGTTCTAAAAAGTTTATGTATCAACCAAGAGAAGAAAGACATACCACAACAATAGAGCCTAATAATTTAGGTTATACTCATGGTGATGTTAGCCACTCTGCTGTTTCATGGAGGCCAAGTATGTGTGGTGATTTAAGATATAGAGATGCTTCACAACAAGCAAACACTGCACCTAAAATACCTTTATCTAAAACAAATGCAGCTGATGTTGATATGTTTAATAGAATGATGAAAGCAATTAAAGATAAAGGTCATAAGTATATGTACATACCTAGATTAACTAGTTTCTATCGAAACAGAAAAGGTAAATTCTAATGAATATATAAAAAAACAATAAAAATTAACTATTATGGAAAAATTTGAAGAAATCAAAGCTTTAATCGAATCAGTAAGCGAAGACGTGGATAAATTTTACGCGAAAGGAAATAAAGCTGCTGCTGTAAGAATTAGAAAATCAATGCAGGAAGTTAAAAATCTTGCACAAGAATTAAGACTACACGTACAGGAAACTAAAAACAATATGTAATCTTACATAAACTCATTTAAAAGGACTATCTTTAACTAGGTAGTCCTTTTTTAGTTTTTATTGTCCTATTTACTTGAAACCTTTTTAAAAACCTCTATATAATAATAAATCAAACAGATTAAATGGAGAGGTGCTTAATATTAGATTTTGATGATACATTAGTTTCTACAATAGATACTCATGCAGATTCTTGGAGGCGTGCGCTGGAGAGAGTCTTAAAAAGAGAAATTCCATTAGAGACCATAATGGCAGATATTAATTATGGTATGGATGTTCTTTTAAAGAAATATCAATTAACTAAAGTTGAATCAAATTTAGCACAAAATTATAAAAGAGAAATTTTTTCAAAGAATCTTTATAAAACTAAAGTTAATCAATTACTTTTATGGATTATTGAAAATTCTAAATTTGAAAAGGTTATTATTGCATCTAATTCATCTAAAGAAAATGTAGATAGAATTATGTCTTATCATAATATAAGTACCGATTTATTCGACATGATTGTAACAAGAGATGATGTAGTTAATAAAAAGCCACATTCAGATATGGCAGATTTAATTTTTGAAACCTTTGATGATTATGAACCTAAAGATTTTCTTATGGTTGGTGATTCAGAAGTAGATTCAACATTCGCACTTAAAAATAATATGAAATGCATACTGGTAAAGTTTTAGTAGGAAATAGTGGAGATCGCGTTTATCTCCATGATAATAAGGTAGTTAAAGAAGCTGGTGTTTATCCAATAAAATTCAAACAGCAGATGGATTGGTTAGCCAATTGTACTCACCCTAATTTTATTAAGATAAGACCTTTATCTGATACTTCATTTGAAATGGATAAGTACCCTACATGGTATGATAAAATCTGTGAACAACCTTTAATTAAATCAATTGATCAATTAGACGATCTTATTCATATTGTAAATGATTTTGATGGTTATGGTACTGATGTAGATACAAGATCTTATTTAGATAAATTAGAAGGAAGAACCGGGTATACTTATGAAGGTAATTTAGATGCTTCTTCAGGTTGGGGTTTTGTTCATGGTGATTTAACAGTAAGCAATATCTTATATGATAATGATTTTATTTTTATTGATCCTAGAGGTACTGAAGAACAGAATTATTATGATTATGGAAAACTGATGCAATCGTTTGTAATGAAATATGAGGCCCATATATACAATGAAAGGAATTCTAAATATCTTAAGTTCTGTAGAGAAGCAGAAAACATAATGTATGAATGGTATGATGAATATCAATTAAAATTCTTTTTAGCAGTCCATTTACTAGGAGCAGTACCTTTCTTTGAGTTAAATGAAAGATATGAATTGGCCGGTATGTTTCTTAAGAAAGGGCATGAATTATTTGACGAATTAGAAATTAAATATAGCAAATGAGCAGAGTAAGAAAAGCAATTATTCTAGCAGCCGGAAGGTCTACTAGGTATGGATCAAATAAACTTATAGATCCAATTTTAGGAAAATCAACAATTCAGTATTGTGTAGAATTCTGTATTGAAAATGGAATAGAAGATGTATATGTTACTATAAGCAAATCTGACTTCTTTTTTAAAGGAAGAAATACTAAATTATCTCATCCTATTATTGAAAGTTTATCTAAGTATAAAGAAAAGATAAACATTTATTATGAATTCCAAAAGGATGATGAATACGGACCGGGTGCTGCAATTAAAGCATGGGAAGGTAAATTTTATGAACCTTTCTTATGTCTCTTTGGTGATAATTATTATCAAGGTAATATTGGTTTAGAATATCATGATCCAAATAATACTGTAGTTACTTATAAGGATTATGAAACTAGAGCAAGGAATTTACAACTTGCTACTATCCTAGAGGATGTAGTTATTGAAAAACCTCATGGCGTAGTAAACGGAAGATACTTCTGTGGATATATGATATTTGCAAAAGAAGCATTTGATAACTTAAGCAGTATTAAATTATCAAATAGAAATGAATATGAAATTACTCATCTTATAAACTCGATGGATAATTTAAAATTTGAAGAATTAAATATATGTTGGTATGATCTAACATATGAACAAGATAAACAAGTAATAGAAGACATTATTCAAAATTGTTAATATGAAAGAAAATGTAAAAAAGATTGGCTTTTTTAAATTAGGTAAAGCCATTAAGTTTAATGAAAACAGTTGGAGTGCAATCGGTGGAGATTGTGAACCTAAGCAATTAATTTGTTCAATTGCAAACAGAAATCCTAATATTGAATATTGGCTATTAAGCCCTAATGATTTAGGAAAGTTTAGGGCAAAACAAAAACCAAAAGTAAATTCTTTATTTGGTCCACCGCAAACGGATGAACCTACTGTGCCTAACAATATTAAGGAATTTCACTCTACTATGAAAGAGAGAAAGTCTACCGATGAAACTGTTGAAATTATTCAAGGTTTAGATTTGGATTACATTTTCTTTTATACTGGGCCGACTAGTACTGTTAATATTCCAGAATATATTAACAAGAAAGATGGTACTGGTCAAGTTAAATCATTAGACTTCTTTAAGTACTATGCAGCTCCAATTATTAAAGCAATGAATGAACTGGAAAAGAAAGTTCCTATTGTCGGATTACTTGTAGATAACCGATATATTCTTGCATGTAAAGATTGGGGAATTAATAATAGACCTACTTATTATTTAGCACAAAATACATTTACTAAAGAAGAAGAATATTTTTGCAATCCTCCACTCCGAGATACTGCAAAGATAACATCAACTTATGAATATTCTGGTATTGAAACGGTATTTCTTTTAGATAAGAAAAGATATAACACAGATGAATTGTTTGAAATGAAAAAGACAAATTCATTTATGATGCTACAAAATCAAGGTAAAGGATCAGGCGGAATGGACCGATGGGATCCAGTAAAAGAGTATATCGTTGATCAAGATATTGAAACTGATATTTACGGAAAATGGGATGATGAGATTAAAGAAAAATATCCTAAATGGTTTAAAGGTGAAACAAGAATTGAAACAATGACCGATGAATTACTTAGTACCAAATATACATTCTGCGTTCCTATTAAAGAAGGTATGGTCACTTCTAAATATGCAGAAATGTTACATTATGGTATAATACCTTTCTTACACCCATCTTACGATACTGACTTTAATGTGTTTCCTGAAGGTCACTTTATTAGATGTAAATCACCAGAAGATTTAAAAAAGAAGATTGAATTCTTAAATGCAAACCCAGAGCATTATAAGAAATTATTCTATAACCTCCAAGAAAAGTATCTTAAAGATTCTTATTATACTGGAGAACATGTAGATAACAAAATCTGGGAAGCTTATGAACGTGTAACAAAAACTGAAACTGTAAATGTATAATTCTGAAACAAAAATCCTGGTCACCGGTGGAGCTGGGTTCGTTGGAACAAATTTTATCAACGATTTATTAAATAGAGGTCATAATCCTAAATGTATTGCTGTTATTGATAATATGGAACATGGTACATATATACCTAAAGTTCATGACCAAATTGAAAATTTTCATAAAGTAGATATTAGAAATCAATATGTGGAAAACATTATAGAGGAATTTAAACCTGATTATGTTTATCATTTTGCTGGTCTTGTTTCTATTTATGACTGTAATGAAGATCCATATGAAGCAGTAGATAATAATATATTAGGAAGTATTAATGTAATGAATGGGTGCTTAAAGGCTGATGTAAAAAGAATCATCTTTAGTGAAACTTCTGCCGTATATGAAAACTGTGAAATGCCAGATGAAGGCTTTAGTGAAACTCAATCAGATCCAACTACTGTATACTCTACTACTAAAGCATGTCTTGCATTATTAGCAGAATCATATCAAAGAACTAAAGGATTAAATTATACTGCACTAAGATACTTTAATGTAGCTGGGCCTTTACAAGATTATAATAGAACCATCCCACCAGTATTTGCAGGATTTATCTTAAGAATTAAAGGCGGTCATAATCCTATTGTATTTGGTGACTATATGAAAGCAAGAGATTACATTGATGTATCTGATGTTAATGCATTCCATATTCTTTGTATGGAAAATGAGGATACTGCAAACCAAACATTTAATTTAGGAACAGGTAAAATGACTAACTTAATGGAACTTAAAAATATGATTGGTGATATTATGGGTGTTGGTGAAATACCTTTTGATCATTATGATCCGATTGCAGGTGAAGCATTAAATATTCGTGGAGATATTTCCAAGGCTAAATCAATGGGATGGGAACCTAAAAAAGATATTAAAGATACTATAAAAGAAACTATAGTATATCTTGAAAATGAAATCAGTGAAGGTACAATTGATCCTTTAACATTTATGGAGGATCTAGAAATTGAAAAAGTAAAAATTTAATATGGGAAAAGAATTAAAATGGGGTACTATAATTCCACTAATTGGTGGTAGTGCTATAGGATGTAAAAAATCTGCAGGTAATGAACCGGCATTTCATTTAAGTTATGATGCATTTGCTGCAAACGAAAGTCATATTGAAAAATATTGGCCGGATGTACCAATGTACAGATTAGATCATGAAGATTTAGATATACCTAAACAAACTTTTAATGAAGTTGATTATGTAAATTCAGTTTGCCCTTGTGCAGGTTTATCACAATTAAATTCTGCAAAAGGTACTGCTGCATCAAGAGGATCTGGTGCTACTCAAAATCAATGGATGTATAATTCCTCAGAGTATATTTTAGAACATGTTAAGCCTAAAGTTCTTTGGGGTGAAAATGCCCCAGGTCTTTTTACTAAAATGGGAGAAGGTGTTGTTGATAGGTTAAAAGAAATAGGCCAGAAATACGGATATAGTTTTTCTCTTATTAAAACAAATACTGAACTTCATGGAATTCCTCAGAGAAGAATGAGAACCTTTTACTTCTTTTGGAATACACCAACAGTTCCAATGTTAAATTGGAAATTTAGAGAAAAGAAAAATCTTATTGATTATTTAAAAGAAATTCCTGAAGATGCTACACAACAAGATATGTTTATGGTAGAAGGAAAGGTTACTGATCACTTTAAGCCTTATGAATATGTTTTAGAAAAAGAAGGATTAACTCATGCTGAGTTTGCTGCAAAATTTAAAAAAGGAACCATTGCACAATATTTAGAAAATAACGATCTGATTGATGACTGTATTAAATGGTTAGAAAAACATTATCCTAAAAGAGGTTTTTCAAATAAAAAATCTACAAAGACTTTTATTGATATGTTAGAGCATCAACAATATAAAACAAGCCAAGGATTAGGTTATTGGGATGCATCTCCACATTTCTTCCATGATTCTTTTTCTGCTCTTATTGGTAGAAATATGTTTAATGGTGTTCACCCAATTGAAAACCGTTATCTAAATGTAAGAGAAATGATGCACTTAATGGGTTTACCTTTAGATTTTAAAATTGAATCTTCTCGCCAAGTTAATCACATTGCACAAAATGTACCAGTTACCACTGCGATGGATATGGCTAATGAAGTTAAAAAATTCTGTGAAGGAAATGCCAAGATGACAAATTACACTTTCTTAAAACAGGATAACACAAATCAAAAAGTTATAGCATCTGAAGAATTAGGTGCTAAACCAAAAAAGAAGTATAAAGTAAAAAGTATAATTTAATTATGAAAGATAAAGCTTTAGCAATAGGCGTATCCAGTCTAGAGTTTACAAATATCTTATGTAGTTATTATCCTAAAGGGATAAAGGAGAAGTTTGATATTTACCTATTTGTGGATGATACTAAAATAGATTTAGATAAACTTGCTGGTATTTTTAAAGAGCACGATTTAGATATATTTAAAAATGCTCAAATTATTATTCTTAATGATCTTTATGATTACTATATTAAGAAACATGGCTATGAAGGTAAGTCAAAAGAATTTTTATTAAGTCATGGATGTCTATTTAAAATCTTAATGCCTATATACCTAAAAGAAAAATTTGGAGTAAAGAGAACATTAGTATCTGATGATGATGTATTTATCTTAAATGACTTAAGTTACATGTGGGATGAGTACGAAGAGTTCGGTATTAAAAAAGAAAATCTATTTTACATTAGAAATAAAGATAAGTATGATGTAATGGATGCGTTTAATGAAATCTTTGAAACTGATTTTACATTAGAGCAAATGAATGGCCTTTCTATTAATGCCGGTAATATCATATATGGCGAGGATCCTAAATTAGAATATTACTTTGAAAGATTTATGAAGCACCCATTCATCCATCACCAATATTTCAATTTTACAGGATATACAAGTTGGACAGTAGAACAGAGATTCCATCATTTTAACATTCATAGGTATTTAGCCGAAGGTAGAAAGGTTAAATTTACTGATAGTAAAGACTTAAGGCTAATGCAAAATAGAGATAAGATGATGAAGGCTGGTACTCCACCTGACAAATACCTTAAGGTTGTTGTGCCATCTATTATTCATTATGCAATAGGTGTAAAAAAGCCTTTATGGTTAAATGATTTTTTACCAGGGTTAGAATGGAGATATGGTTTTAAGTATGAAGCTAAATATGAACTTAAGAATATTCTTTATGATAAAAATTGGTCTCCACCTTCATTTAAAAGCATACAGAAAAATGGATTTATTTTAAAGAAAGAATTAAAAACTAAGTCTGTATTCTAGCTTAAACTAAGTAACAATAATCAATATAATAATAAACAAATAAATTTTTAAATGGAAACAACTATTAACAAAATTGACGGTTATGAATTAAGTTCATTCGTTCGCAAATTACTTCCAATTGACAAATTCATCTTTATGAAAATCGCAAAAGAAGGTACGGTATCTTCTGTGTATTTTCCTGAGAGAGATGCCGTAAAATTGGTTAACACACCAACTTCTGATATTTTTGATGCTGATATTAAAGAACCGGTAAAGGTTAGTTTTTATAACGGTACTAAAGTTATTGACGCATTAAGCCATTTTAATGGTGATGTAAAAGGTAGAATTAAGTATACCGAATATGATGGTGAATTAATGGCAAGTGATTTTATTTTAGAAAATGAAGATCTTCAGATTAATTTGGCATGTACAGATCCATCATTATCATTTATGGAAATGAGCAAAGAAGAAACAGATAGAGCATTTGGTGTTGATTCTAAAATGTTTGATTTTGATTTACTTACTACTCATGTGGATAAAATGAAATCATTATTTAACCTTGATAAAGATGAGGATATTTTTACTCTTTACATTGGTGAAAAAGGAATTAATATTAAAGGTACTTCTTATGATGCTACACTTTGTCACTCTTATGATTCAAATGTTGAAAAAGGAGCAAAGGTTGTAATTTATAAGAAATATATTAATCTTTTAGATAAAGAAAATTACAAGGTAAGTGTATGTGAAAATAAAGTGGTTTTTAGATCATTAGATACAAACACTCATCTTACTGTGGCTGTTGCCATTACTGACGAGGATTAATAAATCACTCCAATATAATAAAGGGCATCAGAAACGGTGCCCTTTAAACCTTTTCTAATCTTACCGTATAAAAATAAAAATGACTGAGGAATTACAGAACATAAAAGAAGAAGCATCTAAGTATTATAATTATGAACAGGCTGTTAAGTTAATGCTTAACTCTATCTATGGTGCATTCGGTAATCCTTATTTTTATTTCTTTAATGTTGATATAGCAGAAACCATTACACTCCAAGGTAAGGATGCTATTTTATATACTGAACAACTTATTAACAAATATTTTAAAGAATTTTGGCATAGAGATATACCAGCTCATACTGAAATGGGTATAACTGTTACAGGTAAGATTGAAAAACCTGTAGGTATTTATATTGATACGGATTCAGTTTATGTTAAATTTGATGAGGTTATTAAAAAGAGTGAAGGGTGGCAAGGTGATGAAAAAGAATTCATACTTAAGCTTTATGAGGTAAGATTAAATGATTACATTGAAAAGATTCTTCAAAAATATGCTGATGATAACAATGCAGAAAACTTTTTATCATTTGAGTTGGAGAGTATTGCTAAAAATGCAATATGGTTAGCCAAGAAAAAGTATATGCAAAATATTGTTTGGAAAGATCCTAATATTCACTATGATGATCTTTCCAAAATCAGTTCAAAAGGTTTTGAAATTATACAATCGTCAACTCCTATTTTTGCCAGAGAAAAACTTAAAGAATTATTAACGTATATCTTTTCTGTTAATGAATTAGATATGGGTAAGTTTGCGGCATTACTTAAAGATATTAAAAGGCAATTCAGATTAGCCAATGTAGATCAAATTAGTTTTTCTAGGAAAGTAAATAATTATCAAAAGTATATTGTGAATGATTATGATGCGTTTGAAATTGCATCTAAATGCCCAATAGGCGTAAGGTCTGCTGGTTATCATAATTATCTTTTAAATAACTCAGGTAAGAAAGGTAAATATCAACCATTGGGTAATGGTGAAAAATGCAAAATGTATTTTTCTATGGATAAATCATGTGATGTGTTTGCTTATGCCCCTGGTGATTATCCTTATGAATTTGCACCTAAGATAGATTATGATAGACAATTTGAAAAAACAATACTTGATCCAATTAATCGTGTTGTTACTGCAATGGGCTTTAAAGGATTTAATAGAAATCTAATTTATACAACAAGTCTATTTTAGATTAAAAATAAAAATTAATTATGAAAAACCCGGACGTTATAAATAGAAAAGATTTATCAAACTTATGTAAATTTACATTAGATCATGGTGGAGATATATCTCAAATTAAAATTCCGTTTTCAGAAACTAAAGGTGATGGTTTAACCAATTCTTCTATTTTATGGCATAATGATAAATGGATGCTAAATTTAAGAAGAGTAGGTTATCTTTTATACCACAGTGAAAACTTGCAGAATTTTCCTGCTCCATGGGGGCCTTTGACTTATCTTAACCCGGAAGATGATGTAGTTCTAAGGACTACTAATTATATTTGTGAATTGAATGAAGATTACGAAGTATCTGATTGGGGTAAGGTAAATACAGATTTACTTGATAAAAAACCTTTATGGACTTTTATAGGATTAGAAGATGCAAGGTTACAGAATTGGGATAATGTATTAACACAATCAGGAGTAAGACGAGATACTACTACTAATGGTGAAGGTAGGATGGAATTATCTACTATATCAAAAGTAGGAAATACTAATTATGAAGAATTAGAACGCGTTAGAGTATCACCACCAGACCCACGTACACATGCAGATGGTGGATCTTACTGTGAAAAAAATTGGATGCCTATAAATGATATGCCTTATCACTATGTAAAGTGGGCAAATCCTACTGAGATAGTTAAAATTGATCCCATAGAAGGTACGTCTGAACAAATAAAACTTGTAGAACAACCTCACATCAAAACAAAAAGAGATATGAGAGGTTCGTCCAATGTCATTAAGTATAAAGATCATTGGATTGCTATTATTCATGAAGTAGATTTATGGTTTACCCCTGAGGATAGAAAAGATTCTATATATTATCATAGGATCGTAATGTGGGATAAAGATTGGAATATTAAACACATTAGCCCAGAGTTTGATTTTATGACCGCTAGGATAGAATTTACATGCGGTATGGCATTTGATGGTGAAAAGTTTTTAATTCCTTTCGGTTTTCAGGATAATACTCAATTTATTCTACAAATGCCACCAGATGTAATGGAATATATTATTGGGTTCAGTGATAATAAACCTCAGCCTATTAAAAAATATACTTACTCAAAAAGAAAGGAGTTATATGATTTTATAAATAATCCATTTGATAGTAAAAATGCTTTTAATTTAGCAGAGACCTATTATCAGGAAAATCAATATGCTTCTGCGTTAGGATTATATTTAAGAGCGTGTGAATATACTAAAGATAAAGATGAACAGTATAATGCATATTTTATGGTAAGTAGTTGTGTTGCAGCGAAAGGAGGAAGGGATATTTGTGAGCGGCGAATGTGGCATAGATTAATTGATGCAGATCCTACTAGACCAGAAGGTTACTTAAAGTTATCAAATTTCTATTCATGGAGAGGTGATTATCATGAAGCATATTTTGTATGTTCTCTTGCACTAAGGAGTGTAAGTAGAGGACCGTTAGATATTGGAAAGTTTCAAAAGGCAGAAGGAGCTCAATATGATTTTGAATTACTTAAAGATCTTTGGGGAGGTTCATACGGTAAAATTAAAGAAAAATTGGCAGTCTTACATGAATACCAAACAAGATCTCATAGGCAACCAAATAGATTTGAGATAGGATTAGATAATTGGCTACAAAAAGAATCCAAGAAATATAAATTAATAGACTAAACAAATCTTATTTTTTCTATATAATAATAAAATAAAAACTTAATATGGCAAAAGAATTTTCATTCGCAGATTTAAACAAGGAAATGTCAAAACACTCCACGTATGGAGAAACGTTAGATAAATCTACAATTTCAGAAATTGATCATTATATACCAACAGGTAACTTTCATCTTAATGCATGCTTAACAGGTTCTCTGTTTGGTGGATATCCTAATAATAGGGCAGTTGCATTAGCCGGACCTTCTGGTACGGGTAAAACTTATCTTATCCTTAATGCAATCAAACAGGCACAGCAGCAAGGGTATAGTATTGTATTTTATGATTCTGAAAATGCTGTAGATAAAAGATTAGTAGAAAAATTTGGAATTGATCCAAAGAAATTCAGATATGAGCCATGTAATACCGTACAAGAATTTAGAACCTCGGTAACTGCAATTACCGATGTACTAATTGAACAAAAGTCAAAAGGTATTGCTTTACCTAAAATTATGGTAGTGTTAGATTCTGCAGGTAACTTGGCAACTCAAAAAGAAATTGATGATGCTAAAACAGGCAGCAGTAAGGCTGATATGACAAGAGCCAAACTTCTTAAATCTACCTTCCGAATTATTATGACCCAATTTGGAATTTGTAAAATACCTTTCCTGTTTACAAATCATACTTACCAAACACAAGATCTATTTTCAAGGCAAGTAGGGGGTGGTGGTACTGGTCCTGAGTATGCTGCTTCTATTATCTTATTTTTAGGTAAAGCAAAACTTAAGGAAGGTATAGAACAAACAGGAATCATTGTAACTGCAAAACCAAATAAAAATAGATTTGCTAAACCTACTAACATTAAATTCCACATTTCTTTCAATAAAGGTATGAATCCTTATATTGGTTTAGAAGAATATATTAGTTGGGATACTTGTGGTGTTGAAAGAGGTAGGTTTATAAATGCAAATGCTTTTAATAAATTAACCGATCCAGGAAAGGCTGAGTGTAGAGAGCATACATATGAAAAGGATGGTAAAGAAGTTACTATTTATTTTCAACCAGCAGCAACCGCTAGAAAGATTTGTGTAAAGCACCTTAATGATACAGTTGAACTTAATCAATTATTTACACCCGAAGTTTTAACTGAAGATGTCTTAAAATCTTTAGAGCCTATAGTAGCCGATAAATTTAAATATGGTGAAGAAATAGATGTTGAAAACTTAACCGAAATGTTAGAAGCCGATGTTGAAGAAAAGTCTTAATACTGCGAAACTTAAAGTAAAGCACGTATTAGGAAATCATACAACATTACCAAACTATCCAGACGCTGAGGATATCATATATGAACTAATACGTGATTATTGTGGTAAAGTAGCAAAGGAGATCAAATTCACTAATGTTTCTTTACAAAAAAAATATAGTCTTTCTGATGAAAAGGCTAATTCAATAATTATGCAACTTAGAAATGATAAAATTATTAAAGTATCATTATCTAATTCTGCTTACACTACATATGAAGTAGTCGTAAATCCTTATGAATAAAATAAAGTAATAAAATAATATGTGGTTTTATAATTATAAAAAGAGTATAGTAGAATTAGATACTAATGGGTATTTCATAAGTGATAGAAACTATGCAAAATGGTTATATGCTAACGATGTATATAATGCCGAAGCTGGTATGATTAACAGTATTAAATGTGGAGACTCTCAATATATTGCAAATAAGAGTAAAATATTTTTGGATGTCGGTGCTCATCATGGTATGTGGTCATTTAATTTAGCACCTTTCTTTAAAGAGACATATGCATTTGAACCTAATTCTAAATCATTTAATTATCTTTGTGCAAACATTGCCGTTAAGGATTTACATGACACTGTTAATACTCATAGATTCGGAATAGGAGATAGTAATAATATCTTAACATTTTATAAGAGAACGAGTAAATATGATGGCCAAGGGGGATTGGATGGATTTTTGGATTTGGATGCTGTACAAATAGACGAAGTAAACACCGAAGAGATAGAAGTAAGAACTATAGATAGTTTAAATATAGGTGATGTTGGTTTTATTAAAATAGATGTTGAAGGGTTTGAAGAAAATGTAATTTTAGGTGCCAAGGAAACTATTAAGAAAAGTAACAATCCTCCTATTCTATTTGAAAGCTGGTACCCAGGTAAAGAGCCTTGGGATAATAACACTGTTGTTAAATTAAGAACTAAATTACTCACTACGTTACAAGAATTAGGGTATAATCAATTTACTGAATGGTTACATCATGGTGAAATGATATTGGCAGAAAAAGTAAATAATCAAACTACTTCAATTTACTACAATAAAGATAAGACTAGAAAACAATCGCTATCTTCTTATTTAGATGAATTAAGTACATACATAAACTAAGTATAGTTTTTACTATATAAAAATAAACAAAGATGAATTCCAGTACAGATCACGAAAAAATATTTTTTAATTACTTTCTTAAAAAGCCACATTATTTAAAAAGTACTGGTCCAGGCTTCTTTTCCAATAATGATTTAGATCATATAGCAAAATTATCAAAAAAGTTTTATGTTGATTTTGGTGAAAGTCCTTCAAGAGAACAAATGAAGGCCTTAATAAAAGATGATCCAAATGAAATACCAGATGATATTGTATCTAGCATATATGATATTAATATTAATGAATATGATCAGGATTGGTTAAAGAGAACCGGTGAATCCTGGGTTAAGTGGAAACATTTTGATAAACAGTTAGTAAGAACTATTGAATATGTTAAGACACAAGATGTATCACCTGAAAATGTTGAAGATGTTGTAACTCGTGCAATCGGTATGATCTCTACTGACGGATCTTTAAATTTTGATACCGATGTAGGTTTAGACTTCTTTAACCCTGAGGATCATATCCAAAGAACTTCTAAAAAAATTGAAACAGGATGGACATTCGTTGATAATGTTTCAGGTGGTGGTTATGATACTAAATCTCTTATCGTTTATGCAGGTGAACAGAACATTGGTAAATCTATTTGGTTGGCAAATGATGCTGCTAATTTTGTTAGAATGGGTCATAATGTAGTTTTCATATCGGCAGAAATGTCGGCACAAAAGGTAATAAAAAGGATAGGATCAAATCTATTAGGTATACCAATGCCACAATATGATGAGAAGACTGGTAATAGAGATTATATGAAAAGACGCCTTGAAAAAATATCTCGAGGTTTATTACCACCAGGTAAACTTTTTGTAAAAGAAATGCCAACTTCACAAGGTACAGTTTTAGATATAGAAGCTTACCTAAAGGATTTAGAAGAAGCACAAGATCATAAAGTAAATGTATTAGTTGTTGATTATATTAACATTCTTGCAAATTATAGAAATCCTAATACAGAAAATACTTATATGAAAATTAAACAAATTGCTGAGGATCTTCGTGCCTTAGCGGTTAAGAGAGATATGTTGGTTATTTCTGCAACTCAAATTAATAGAGGTGCATGGGATGCCACTGAAGTAAGAATGGAAAACATTGCAGAATCTGCAGGTCTTGCGCATACAGCAGATGTTATGTATGCTCTTATCCAAGATTCTATGATGCATGCAAATCGTGAGTATTGGTTAAAGGTATTAAAAATTAGAGATGGTCAAGGTAAAGGTACCAGGTGTAGGTTCAATATTGATTACGAGCACATGAGGTTAACTGAAACTGATGATATAAATTAAAATAAAAATATGTGGGGTAAAAAGAAAAAACCAAAATTAGATGAGAATGGCAAACCTATTCAGAAGTCTTTAGCAGATAAAGATAAAATTTTTAATAACACTTATGGTGATCAAGACATAACTGAAAATAAAGTAAACTTTACTGTTGCCGCAACTTATGGGGACAGTATGGATCCTGATGATAAGATGCATTATGATTTACTTATTAAGAAAATTGATAAGATTATTAAAGGAAGTGAATATGAGCATTTAAACGAAGCAACACCAGAAGGTGTTATTAAGAAATTAAATAAAGTACAAATAAATCGAGTATATTCTTTTATTATTGAACATTTAGGTGAAGGCTATACAAGAGTAGATTTATTTAGTGTTATATCAGATTACTTTGATGTATTTCCAAATAAATTTTATAATTCGCTTTCTAACAAATTTAAGGATGAACTTATTAAAGAATTAGATGATAAGTATAATATCCTAGAGAAAAGAAAAATCCGAAAATTATTTTAATATGGCAAGAGTTTGGATGGTTAGTGATTCACACTTAGGTTGTAGATCAAATTCTGTTTTGTGGCTTAATATTATTGAAGATTATTTCTTTAACTTTTTTATACCTTTGGTTAAAAAAGAATATAAGAAAGGTGATGTTCTTTATCACTTAGGAGATGTATTCGATAATAGACAAAGTGTTAATTTAGCTGCACAGGATTTGGCAATCAGAGTATTTGAAGAATTAGGAAAGATATTTCCAGATGTACATATCATTGTAGGTAATCATGATATAATGAGAAAGAATTCAAATGAAATTGCATCTGTTGATTGTTTAAAATATATTCCTAATGTTACGGTGCATAAAGAACCTAAGATTTTACAATACGGAGATACTAAATGTTTACTGATGCCTTGGAGAAGAGATCATAAACATGAAAAGGAAACATTAGATTCAATAAAGGAAAAAATTGATTATATGTTTTGTCATACTGAAACGAGAGGTGTTCAGACTAGTCCAAGTACAAAACATTTACATGAAGGTGGTAATGAAGTAGGTATCTTTAAAAGATTTAAAAGAGTATACTCTGGTCATATTCACTATAGGCAAGATAAACAGAATTTTGTTTTGGTAGGTAATCCTTATCAAATGACTAGATCTGATAGAGGTAATCAAAAAGGTATATACTTATTAGATTTAGAAACTGGAAAGCACCAATTCTTTATGAATAAAAGGAGTCCAGAATTTATAAGGTATTATATTAATGATATCTTGGAGATGCGTATGGATGATATAAAGAATGAAATTAAGGATAATTTTGTAGATGTTTTTATACCTTCAAATGTATTAGGAAAGTATAACATTAATATGTTTATGGATTATCTTGACGGTGTTGCCAGAAAATTAGAGCCAAGAATTTATGATGAGGAAAATCCTTATGATAGAGAAGATGGGGAAATGTCTGATTTTAACGGAGAGCTTAACCTAATGAATATTGCTGCCGAATATATTAATTCTTTGGAATATGAAGAAGATTTAAAGGACAGATTAAAGACATCTGTGCAAGAACTATACAAAAGAACATTATCACCTAACTATGAAGATTAAAAAAGTAGAATTTAAAAACTTTGCAAGTTATGGAAACCGAACTCAGGTAATAGAATTTGATAAAGATAAAAGTGATCTTTATTTAGTTCTTGGTGGAAACGGTGCAGGTAAAAGTACACTTGCTAAAGTAATTACATATTTATGTTATGGTAAAGTTGAAGGATCTACATTAAAAGATTTACCTAACAGAGTAAACGGTGCTCTTTGGGGTAGAATAGAATTAGAATCTAAAAATAATACTGTTGAAATAGAAAGAGGAATTAATCCAGGTATTTTTAATGTCAAAATAAATGGTTCTGAATATGATGTTGCAGGTAAAGTAAATCTTCAGGATTTTTTAGAAACCGAAATTTATGAAATCCCATATCACGTATTTAAGAATGTAATTATTTTATCTGTGAATGATTTTAAGTCATTCATAACAATGTCTCCGTATGATAAGAAAAGAATCATTGATAAGATATTTGGTTTTTCTATTATTAATGAAATGGCTGAAGCTGTTAAAGAAAAGAGGAGATCAATTATTGAGGAAATCAGAACATATGAAGATGAAATTCGTACCCTTAATGAATCTATAGAATCGGTTATTGAAAAAATTCAACAATTTGAAAAGGTAAGTAAATCTAAAGATGCTGAAAAGATTAAATTGCTTAAAGAGAAATTAGTAGAATTAAATGTAAATAGAAAAAAACTAAAAGACTTAACAGCAGCGACAAAAATAAACCTTGAAAAATTAGATGAGAACTCTAGAAAAAAGAATAATCAAAAATCTTCCTTAAATAATAAAATCAATACAGTTAAGAAGGAGCTTAAGCTTTATGAAAATAATGCATGCCCTACATGTACAGCTCCTCTTAACTCTGATTTTCATTTAGATATTAAAAAAGAAAAGGAAGAAAAATTAGATTCTTTATTTACTGAATGGAATCAAATAAAAGCAGATGCTGAAAAGGCTGAAGCTGATTTGGTTGACTTAAGACAAAAAGGAAGAAAGATTCATGTTAAGGTTGGTCAATTAGAAACTCAAATGGAAGCCATTAAAGATAAGTTAATTGAAATGGCAGATAAAGATGAATCAGAATCATCCACACACCTTAAGCAATTAGTAAAAGACTTTAAAGTTCGTAAAGATGATAAAACTACCGGTAAGCTTAAAAGTGAAGGTGAGGATTATTATTTAACTATCTTAGAAAACATAATGGGAGAAAATGGTATTAAGAATTTAGCAGTAAGATCTATACTCCCTTCTTTTAATAATCATATTCTTTTGATGGGAAGAGAAATGGGTATACCTTTTGGTATTAGATTTAATGAAAAGTTTTATTGCTCTCTCCATCATCTAGGAACTGAAATAAGCCCAAAGACATTGAGTACAGGTGAAAAGAAGAAAGTAGATTTTGTAATTATTATGGCATTAATGAAAATGATTAAAGTTAGGTTCCCATCTCTAAATATTTTATTTTTAGATGAAATCTTCTCTTCTATTGACTCTGATGGTGTCCACCATATAATTAATATACTTCATAATACTATTCAAGATATAGGCCTTAATACCTTTGTTATCAACCATACAGTTTTACCGAGCGAATATTTTGATAAAAAGATTGAAATTACCAAGGATGCAGGCTTTAGTGAATTTAACATTGAATCTATTGGATAAATAGTATATAAACAAAGACCAATGAATGTCAGCATATAATCAAGAATTTAATAAAGATAACACTATTCTCAGATACCTAGTAGTAGGTATGCTTGCCGAATTAAGTAAAAAGGTTTATTATTATAACCAAGTAGATGAAGATACTTTAAAAAAGATTGAAGTACCTTTTTTCTATTCAATATCCGGTAATGAAAGGTTTCTTTTAGATAATTTTATGTTTGATGCCGAAAAGGAAGGCAAGGCAATAGGTGATTATGAAGTAGTACCTAGGGGTATTATTCAAATGAATTCAATGTCTATTAATTCAGATGAGCAAACAAACAAATTTACAAGAGCTGAGTTTGTTAGAGAATGGGATGGTGTATTAAAGACATTTTCTTTAATGACAAATTTTTTACCTGTTACTGTAGGTTTCGGTGTAACTATTATATGTTCAAATAATTTGGAAATGTTAAAGGTAACTGAAGCTATAATGAGCAAGCTTTACAAAGGTACATTATTTAACGTTGATTTAGGAATGTTTAGAGTTAATGCATCTATGTCAGTACCAGAAGATTTTTCACAAGATAGATTATTTGAATGGGGATTAAATGACAAGAAAGAATTTCAGGTTACCTTTGATATGGAATTAAGATCATTTATGCCAGTGTTTGAAAGCGGTATTCTTTTACCAGAAATAGACTATATAACACAAGAAGCTATTAGGCTTAATCCTGATGCTGTTGGTGTAGGTCAATTAAGATGTGATGATAATGGCAATATGGGAATTTATTTTGGTGGAGTATTCCAAACCTTTAAATTCACGGATACTGATTTAAAAGTTGCTCCGTTTGAAAGCCTATTAAGTAATCAAGGATATAACACTATAACAAATAAGGAAGTAGGCGGTCCTTATGATGAAAGGGAGATAGATTCTTCTCCATCACCTACAGAAACAGATGCTAGTAAGGTTTATAGAAATGCTAACGGTGACGAAGGATAATTAACTCTAAGATCTTAGAATATATAAAACAAATCAAATTCTATAATATGGAAAAAGTTATTAAAGAAGGTCAAACTCAAGTTTACGTTGATGGTTCAATTGAGAAACAAGCTGGCGTAAATACTGATGCACCTTACCTTAATGCACCTAACCAACAATTAATTGATATTGTTGGTGTTTTATTTAACCAGAGTGGTAAAACAAAACTAGATGGTAAAAATGGTAAGGTTATTGAAAGTGGTCCAATGACAGACTCACAAGTACTTGCAATTCTTGTAGGTATGGGTATACCTCAACAATTAGGAATGAGTGCAATTAATGCCTTCAAAGGAAATCAAATTACAGAAAATAATAATAAACAAAAAAATCATAACAAAATGAAATTTACAATTGCTGAACTGCACGAAAATGTTATGAAGAGCATTGAGGCTTTAAAGGAAATGAACTCGGATAATTCGAGAACTTCTTATACTGCTAAGAATGCCCTTAACATTTTAGAAGAATCTCTGAAGGCATTTCCTATGAGATTTAAAAACGAAGAAACTGAAGTAATCAGTGAAGAGATAGAAAACAGTGTTAATCCTATGCTTAAGTTTAGCATTGCAAAAGATCTTCATAGAAATTTAGGATCTTCACAATGGTTAAATCCAGTTAATGAGTTAAGATCTTATATTGAAGGTGCTTATACTGATTCTAAATGGTCTTTCAGAATATCTGAGGCTATTGAAAGAACAAAAACACAAAGAGGAAAATTATATGAAGGATTAGTAACTGATTTAGAAGGTTTACTTTCAGAATCTTCTGATTCTATTAAATCTAAATTTTCTGCAATTGCTGCAAAAAACCCTTGGTCATTAGATTGTAAGTCAATCATTAATGAAATGAAAGCTGAAGATAATAAAGCTACTGCAAATGGAGGAGGAATAATTTCTACAATCCTTTCACCAGTTTTAGAATCTGAAAATGGTTTAACATTCCACTTACATGGAAAGAATTATAACTTTGATGGAAAATCAATTACTGAAGCTGAAGTTAAAGATCCAAGATTCTTCGATGTATTAGAAGGTTTAGGAATGTTTAAAAATATTAATGGTACTTTAATAACTTTCGGTGAAGGTAATAATAAAACATTAGAATACAATTTATCTGAAGGTACTTTAAAATTAGGAGAAACTGATTTAAGTAATGCAAGTATTATCGAACTAAAAGAATCTTTAATGGCTCTTAACTTCTTTGGTTATAGAAATCAATGGAAAATTGATAATGTATGTAAGTTCTTTGAATCTGTTGATCTTCTTGCTGAAATGGATAATTTTACAAATATTACTTCAAATGAATTTACTAATTTGTTTTTAACTATGATTGCTGTTCAAGAAGGTATCTATGTTAATAAGGTAAATTCTGCAATGCACTTAAATGAAATGATATTAGTAGAATCTGCAACAGAAACTGTTAAATTAGTAAAAGAATTTATTAATTATGATGCTAGCCCAATTCTTTCTGAGCGATTAATTGCTGAAAATAATGAAGTTGCTAAAATAGAAAAAGAAAGATCTGATATTTCTGACAAGATATCTTTCTTGGAAGAAAAGAAGACTAAAGTTAAAGAAGCTATTGATAAGCTTGGTGAAACTGAAGAACTTACTGAAGCTATGAATTTATTAGAAGAAGAAATTTCTAAGTTTGAAAAATCTTTACAAGAAACTTATGACAGAGTTGTTTTAGGTGGAAATAAAGGCGATAAATCTAAAACTCATGACGGTGAAGATTATGAAGAAGAAGATGAGGATAAGAAAGATGAATCGGTTGATGAAGATAGAGCTGAAGATATTGAAGATGAACTTAAAAAGAAAGGTGAACCTAAAAAATTAAATGTAAAATCTTTAACAGAAAAAAAAAGTCGTAACGATTATTTAAATGACGGTTTCGTTGAAGCTGAAATTAATAAGAACGGAAATGGTCTTAGAAAAGGTCAAGAAGTTATGGTAAGTGCTGAAGACTATACTTCATTAGGTGATAATGATTCATTAGAATGTATTGATCCTAAATCTGGAAAAACTACAATTTGTCCTAAAGGTCAACTTAACGTTAAGATATAATTTTATACACACCCCAACTAAAAGGCCGGTAGTCAATAATAAACTATCGGCTTTTTTTGTATATAATAATAAATAAAACCTTTATGGAATGGCAAGAAAAAGAAATTACTTAAATAATAGAGATCTCCTTGAACAGATTATTATATCTAAAGAACAGGGAGAACTAACACCAAAGGCATTAGAGTTCCTAATGTTATTAGCAGATAAATGTTCTAGAAAATTATCATATGCAAACCCTGATGATAGACAAGATTGTATAGCTTATGCTTATATGGATCTTTATAGATATTGGAGAAATTTTAATCCAGAGAAAAGTACTAATGCATTTGCTTATTTTACTGAAATAGCTAAAAGAGGATTTGCAAAAGGGTGGAATAAATTACATCCAAAGAAATATGCTGGTACTGTATCAATTAATGGTAGTGCGGATAGTGACGGCATTTACACTATTTAAAGTTAATGAGTATAAAGAAAGTAAAACCAACTGCAAAATCAGGATTTAAGCAAGGTTATTATAAACCACATAATCCTAAAAAGTATATGGGACCAGGTCCTATTATATACAGAAGCAGTTGGGAAAGAAAGTTTTGTCATTGGTGTGATCATAATGAAGAGGTAATAAATTGGATATCTGAGCCATTCTCAATAAAGTATTTTAATATGCTAGATAAAAAGTTTCATAATTATTACCCAGACTTTTATGTTAAGATGAATAAGGAAGGTATTATTGAAGAGTATGTAGTAGAAATAAAACCTAAGGCACAATTACAAAAACCTAAACCACCAAAGAGAAAAACAGCAAAGGCATTAAAAAACTTTCAGTATGGTTATGAAACATATGTTAGAAACCTTTGTAAAACTGAAGCATTAAATAAAGCTGCAAAACAGAGAAACTTTAAAGTAATGCTTTTAACCGAAGATTCAAAATTATTCTAATGGCAATAGAAGGATCATTTCAAAAAGACTTAAATGTTTACCTTACTGAAAATAAAGGTAGAGGTGGGGCATCTAAAGCATCTGATAAAGATTTAAATAAAATAGGAAGTAGTGGGAAAGGAACATTAGAAAATGGTAAAATGTATTCTTTTCAATATTTTACACCTGATGAAACTTTTTATGATACTTATCCTATTGTTTTAGGTTTAGGTAAAAGTATAGATAATCACCAATTAGGTTTAAATTTACATTACATTCCTTATGAAGCTAGAATTCCATTTCTTAATGATGTAGTTAAATCATTTCAGGGTACTATACAATCTGCAATAAAGAAGGCTCCAGGTAAACCTAAATCACAAACCGTACTAAGTCAATTTACATATGAAAACTTAAAGTCTTCATTAGGTAGAAAGTATAATATAACCTATGCTATTAGACAGTATAGAATGGATAGAATTAAAAAACCAAGAATGTTAGGATATGAAGATTGGTATATAGGTGCCGTTAACAATCAAAACCATTTCTTTGGAGGAAATATAAATGAGGCACAAGCATTATATTACAAGAATATATAAACAATAAAAGATAAAACAATATGGCAGGTTTTACTGATAGAAGAGGACCCTTAAGTACTGGTAACCCAGTTAGAAAAATTTTAAAAGATCTTTCTAATTTAGGCATGGCATACGATGATATGATCATTCGTAATTCACGTGCAGTAGGTTTTACTGAAAACCAAATGGGTTATACGTTTAATCCTATGGGCTCAGATGCTGATGATATGTATGGAGCATTTGCGGCACTTTCATTAACTGATACTACACTTAAGAAAAACATTTCTATTTTTGATAAAGATTATGAAAGAAAGAGAGATGAGCTTAGACAATATGCAGTACAAGATGAAATAGAAGATATCTTAGATGTAATTACAGATGAGGCAATTGTATTTGATGAATCTAATTATATGGCATACTCTCATTTTAATGGTCATATTGCTGCTTCTATAGAAGATGAAATAGGTGATGTATACAATAATATCTATAATTACTTTGGTTTTAATGATTCAGTACAGCCTTGGAATTATTTTAGGAAATGGTTAGTTGATGGATTCCTTGCCTTTGAAATAGTTTATAATGATAAACAAACGGAGATTATAGGATTTAAAGAATTGGATCCTATTTCCTTAATGCCTGGTATTGATACTGACACTGGAAAGAAACAATGGGTACAATATAAAGGTCAAGGTGCAAAGGAAAGAAAACTTTGGGATTCTCAAATTATTTACCTTTCATACTCCCAGGTAAATTCACCAATGAGAATATCTTATGTTGAGAGATTAATAAGATCGTTTAATCTTTTAAGAATTATGGAAACAACTAGAATTATTTGGGCTGTTTCTAATGCTTCATTTAAAACTCAGTTTATTATACCAGTTGGTGGTAAATCTAAAACTAGAGCAAAGCAATCACTTGCACAGTTAATGAATTCATATAGAGAGGTGGTTGATTTTAATCAAGAGAGTGGTGAAATTGTAACTAACGGAAAACCAATGATGCCATTCAATAAAGAATATTGGTTACCTTCAAAGGATGGGGAATCACCAGAGATTAGTACAATTGGAGGTGATGGTCCTGATTTAGGAGATACTGAATCTCTTAAGTATTTTGCTGATAGATTAAAAATGGCTTCAAAAATTCCTTTCTCAAGATTTGATAAAGAAGGTGGTAATACATATGATATGGATGCCAGTGGTATGTTAAGAGATGAAATTAAATTTTCTAAATTTGTAGATCGCTTAAGATCCATATTTCAGGAAATACTAGTAAAACCAATGTATCTTCAAATGTGTCTTAATCATCCTGAATTAAAAAATGATGTATCATTTAAATCTGGTTTAGGACTTGATTTTGTAAAAGATAATGTTTTTGAGGAGATGAAAGAAATGGAGTTACAAACAAAAAGAGTTGATTTTATTGGTAACCTAAAAACTCAATTAAGTACTATGACAGCAGAAATGGAGGAAATTCCATACTTCGATTTAGGATTCTTGGTTAAGAGATATGGTGGGTTTACGAGAGATGACCTTAAGGCAAATGCAAGAGCCAAAGAAAGAGCTGATTTAGAGAAAGAGAATTACTCTGAGGAAGATATTGAAAAGATCCTTTTAGGTGCAGATAAGGCCGATTTTAAACCGGAGAAGAAAGAAGGAGCTGCTGATGAAGATCCATTGGCAGGACTTGGATAAAAACTCCACAAAGATTGTAATATATAAATCAAATAACTAGAGAAAATGTCAGGAAAAAAATTATTGATTCTTGAAAGAGCAAAATCAAATTTAGATATAACTACAGCCGATGACGGTTCAGTTGTATTAGAAGGTGTCTTTACTGAATTTGGTGTTCGTAACAAGAATAACAGAATATATGAGGAAAAGGAAGTAATGCCTCATATTAATGAATTACAAGAAAAAGTTAAAACCAATAAGCTTTTAGGTGAATTAGACCACCCTAAAGATTTTGATGTTAGTTTGGCTAACGTCTCTCACGTTGTTGAATCTTTAGATTATGATAAAGATAAAAAACAAGTTATTGGTAAAATCAGATTATTAAATACATCTAAAGGTAAGGAGGCACAAGCCCTTATTAAAGATGGCATCCCTTTACATATTTCAAGTAGAGCTGCTGGTACAGTAGATGAAAGTGGAAAGGTTAAAATTAAAAAGTTTTTTACTTATGACTTAGTAGCAGATCCTGGCTTTGAGAATGCTGAGTTATCAAGAGTAAATGAATCTTTTGGTTTTAGTAATGATGATGGTATTTTAATTTATGAAATGGAAGAAACTGAAAATAACACCGATAATAAAAAAGATCTAACAATGGAAAATAATAATTTTGTAACTGTTGAAGATTTTCAAAAGTACACGGAATATGTATCTGGAGTTCTAAGTAACGTTAAAGAATCAACCAACTCTAATAATGATGAGGTGATGGAAAAACTTATTAAGTATTCTGAACATATTGCGGAGAAAGTAAATCAGGTTACTGATTATGCTGAATACTTATCTGAGAATCTTGATAAGAACATTTCATACTCTGACTATTTGGCAGAGAATGTAAATTCAATTAAAGACTATGCGTCTTACTTAGCTGAAGAACTTGATGGAAGTATTCAATATGCTGAACATGTAGCTGAAATGGCTGACAAAGGAATTCAATATTCTAACTATGTTGCTGAAAACTTAGAAAAAAGTATTGATTATTCTGAATATGTTGCTGAAAAGGTTGATCAAAATATTGCTTATTCTGAATATCTTGGAGAAGGATTAGAAAAGAGTATTAAATATTCTGAGTATATTGCTGAAAATGTAAACACTCCTAATGCTGAATCAATTAATGAAGGTACAGTTAATGAATATGGTAAAATGGAAGGTGCTATGCCAACAATGGAAGAAGTACAGAAATGTGCTAATGAAGGCATGACATACGAACAAGTTTGCGAAAAGTATCCAGATGCAGATAAAGGAAAATTAAAAGAAATGTACGAATCGTGTGGTAAAGCTCATGAATCAGAAAACTATAAAGATTCAATTGAAGAAAAATTAAATAAACTTATTTCAGCTGCTGAAACTAAAAATTTATCTGAAATGCACTTTATGAATTTCTTAGGTGAATCTAAAAAGAATGAATTTAATTCTTTATCTGAAGAGAAGCAAGCTATGATTGTAGAATCTATGAATGCTAAACCTATTATGTCAACTATACAGGCTGAAAATATTTGGGAATCTAATTTTGTTGAAAAGAAAAGAGAATTAGATGTTGTTACTGATATGCCAGAAAAGTTTAAAGAAAAATGGAATAACCTTTCTGAGGCAAGACAACAACAAATTATTTCGGAATCTAGGTTCCACCCTGTAGGTAATCAATATGGAATTAATAATTTCTGGGCAACACGAGACTTAAGAAGTTCTCAAATGGTTACAGAAACAATTAATGAAAGTAAAACTGCTGCCGAGTCTGCAAACACTAAAGAGCCATTAGTAAATGAATCTTTTAGAAATGACTTAGTAGAAAAAATGAAATTCAGATTAAATAGATAATTGTTTAATCTAAAAGATATTAATCGAATGGTCAAGAAGAAAAGGACCGAGGCGATTAAAAAACCGGAATTGAAAAATTCCAAAATGCGAAAAAAATACAAAATAAAATGTACGCAAATCAATTAATCAACGAGGCTGAGGTTCAAAAGACCTGGGGCCCTATCATTGAGGAGGCTACTGGTATTACTGAAAAGTCTAAGTTATCTTGGATGTCTAAGTACTGTCACTACCATAACCTTAATGAGAGTGTATATAATACTGTACACTTAAATCCTAATATGAATGTTCAAGGTATGAATGCGCCGGCTTTTCCAGCTGACCCAACTACCATGAATGCATTCCAAGGACAAAATACTGGATCTGGTGATAGACCATTTTCTTTGCTTCCACTTGCTATGCAGGTTGCTGCTCAGACTGTAGGTTTAGACTTAGTTCCTGTAGTACCAATGCAAGGCCCAATGGGAGTTCTTACTTACCTAGACTTTGTATATGGTGGAGGTAGAGTAACAGATGCTGGTGGTAAAGTTACCGATTCTGCTCCTCTATTAATTAAAGTAGATACTAACTTGGCATCAGGTCAAGCGTTTGTTGTAGATACTAAATACTATGTTGGTACTGGTACTAATGCTGCATATGAATTAACATATGTTGGTAAGTCTAGAATCGACGGTTTCCCAATCTTCCGTGTAAGAGGTAGAGCTACAGATGGTACTGGAGCTTTTGCTCAAGGTGAAGAAGGTTATGAAGCAATTTACGAAGCTATCGTAGGTGGTTCTGCTCCAACAGATTTATATTCTGATGATCCAGTAGCTACATCAATCGGTACTTTTGCTGAAGGACCTGAGTATGTTAAAGCTTTAGAAGATCATATTACTGGTTTCTCTGGTAATGCGTTTGAAGCTAACAACCCTGCTCCTACTCCTTTAGTTGAGTCAATTGCTGGTGTTGATCCTTACCAAAGAGGTGAAGGTGAAGCTACTCCAGATAACATTATGGGATTAAGCTTATTCAACAAGTCTGTTGCTGCTAAAACTTACCAAGTTGCTGCTGCCGTGACTAGAGAACAAGTTCAAGACCTTAAGCAATTTGGAATTGATGCTGTTGCTCAAGTAGAAGCTGTATTAGTAAATGAGTTAACTCAATCTATTAACAAATACATCTTGGATAGAATCTTCAGAAATGGAGCTCAAAATGCAAGTAATGTAAATTCTGTTGACGGATTAAACTTATCTGCTTCATTTGTATCTACTGCCCCTGCAACTACTGCTATTTCATTAGGTGCTGGTAATGCTAGTAACACGAACATTAGTTTAACAACTGCTGATACTTTAGTTGGTGCAGGTGGTGAAACTCAAGGTTCATTACAGAGAAGACTGTATACTAAAATTCTTGCTGCATCTAACTTGATCGCAACAAGAGGAAGAAGAGGTCCTGCTACTTTCGCAGTATGTTCTGGAGAAATTGCTACGGCACTTCAGGATATCGCAGGTTTCGTACCTTACCCACTATCAAATACAATCAACCAAGCTGGTGGATCTTTATATCCAATCGGTGCTTTGGCTGGTGTAACTATTTATGTTGATCCAAACATGGCTTGGACTGACTACAGAGTTGCAGTAGGTAGAAAAGGTGATGGTAACTCTCCTGGTTTAGTATTCATGCCTTACTTAATGGCTGAATCTGTTGAAACAATCGCAGAAGGAACTATGGCTCCTAAAATCGCGGTTAAATCTAGATTCGCTTTAGTAGACGCTGGATTCCACCCAGAAACTATGTACTACACATTAGGATTCAACTTTGGTACTGGTGTATCAATTATCTAATCCTATTTAGGTATATGACTTTAAGAAAGGTTCGCCGAAAGGCGGACCTTTTTTGTTTTAAAACTCTAATATATAATAAAATTAAAACTAACTATGAAAAGAGTAAAATCATACAATGAGTTTATTACAGAGAAAAGTAATGTAGATGAAGGTATTACCGATATTAAAGGTATTATGAGTAATCCTATTAAGTATAAGAAGATTAAAAATAATGCTAAGAAGTATCAACAAACTAAAGTTCAAATAGCTTTAAATAATGTTGATCATGCTAAAAAGAAAGAAAAGTCTGCAGGTAAAATAGACCCTAAGCAAAAGGAGGTTTTAGATGCTGCAAACAAAGCTAAGAATCAAGCGTTAAAAGATAAAGCATCTGCAGTTAGTCAAAGAATGAAAGATCTAGCTACAACCGATCCACTTAAACAAGTAGTAACTATTGCAACTACAAAATCAAACCTAGCAGCAGCAGAAACTGCGCTGAAGGCGGCAGATGGTGAAGAATCAAAACAACTTAAGATTAGAATTAAAAAATTAGCAGGTAAAGCATCAGATGCTCAACAAGCATTAAAGGATTATGAATCTGAAGGAGATGATAAAAAGGAAGTTAAATTACCAGGAGAAGATGAAGCTGCTGCTAAAGCTGAAAAAGAAAAGTTAGATAAAGAAAAAGCCGAAAAGGAAAAGAAAGCTGTTGAGACTGAGATTGAAAAGGCTAAAGCTGCATATGATAAAGTAAAAGATGGTGAAGATGAAAAGGCCAAACTACAAGCAGAAATTAAATTTAAACAAGCTCAACAGAAAAAAGCTAAGTTAGATGGTAATGATGAATTGTTTCAGGGGTTAGGTGATGACATCGGAGAAATAATGAAAAAGATAAATGCACTTGATCCAGACGGTAATACTGAAACTGAAACAGAGACCGAAACTGAAACTGAAACAGGTAAAGATGATCCAGGTGCAAAATTAGAAGCTGATATTAAAGCCTTTAATGATAACATAGAAGCTGAAAGAACTACAATGAATAAAGCTACTAAAGATTTAGAACAAGCTAAACGAGATCTAAAAACTGGTAGAGGTTCTGAAGAACAGGTTCAAAAATTACAAAAGGCAATTGAAGATAGTAAAGAAGATATTGCTGAACTTAAGAAAAAGGAAGCTGATGCTAAAAAGAAATTGGCTGCACTATCTAAACCTACAGGAGAATCATTTCAACCACTTGAAGAATCTGTTTCTGAAAAGTTTAGAAGGTTAATGAATAATGTATAAAGTTCGTAAGATAAACTTTGGATGGTATAAAAGGAGGCATGGAATTCTATTAGAGAATCTGCCTCCTTTGAAGCAAAAACTTTTATTAGAAAATAATCATATGAAATGGTTAGATTCTGATACACAAGCATTTGAGGTTATCTTTAAGGTTGAGGATATGAATGAACATGAAAAAAATCCTAATCGTATACTTTGGAATCCTTTTAGAGAAACTTTTACAAATGTTAAAGAATTAGAAAAAGACTCGGATATTATAGATTGGAATTGTGCAGTATGTAAAGTTGAAATAAAATCAAGAATGGATTCCAAAAAAATTGAAAACTTTGTTTGTAAAAAATGTTCAGAGGCTCATAACTCCCGGAATAAAAGGGTTGATCAAAGAATAATAGATTCATCTGTTAGATTTTTAAAACACTGTAAATCGTTATTGAAAGGTGAACAGAGGGAGTTTATGACTTATGTACGCCGATCATCTAAAGGATAATGATTCTTCAACTGTTATTTTTTTAAATGTATTTAATTTACTTTTAGGGCATGCATTAAATATTTGTATTCCTTTACCTTTAATATCTGCAGCTATTGCTTCAAATGCTGGCATAAATTGATTTTTATAAATATTCTCTCCAGTAGAATTTACAGGATATCCATTATGAAAATGACTATCTTTTCCATTATTGCCTAAATCATATCCTAATAATATAATTCTCTTAGCACCTAAATGAATTGCTAAATTTATAGCTGCACCTCCGCTGTTATTATTATGGGCCAACGAATCTGATGACCAATCTATCCCTATTTTTTTACCTCTCTTTAATGTAGTTATATTATTTTTACTATTAGGTCTTAGAGTATATTTTAAACCTTTAAATAAATCTATATCTTTTTTTAACCAAGTATATACTCTACCATCAGTCCAATATAGTACATCAGCATTAGGATAAAATTCTACTGCTTTATTAATTGCTATAGTCTTTTTCCCTTTAAGCTTATTCCACTCAAACCCTCTTAATGACGGCCCACCTCCTATAAGATATACAGTTTCACCTTTCCATATAGGATTCACTTTACCATAATTATGGTGTTTTGTATGTTCTATTGTTTTAGATGATTTGTTGATTTTTACTGGATTATTAACCCTTTTAACAGAAACTGTTTTGTGGGTTCTTCCTACCTTCTGTATTCTACTTTTAGTTGTTTCAGTTGGTACAGTTATTTTACTAATCTTTCTTATTACCCTACTTCTTCTCATCTATAGATTTTTTTTATTTATTTCGTTGAAACCATCTCCTATTTTTACATATAAAAATAAATCTAACTCAATATATGAAGAATATTCAAAATGTACTTCTAACTGAAAAGTACAGACCACAATCATTAAATGATTTAATAACACCTAAAAGAGTAGGTGAGAAATTAAATAAAGGAGTTTATCAACATTTGTTATTGCACGGTAGTCCAGGAACTGGAAAGACGTCAGCAGCAAAGGCATTGGTAAAACATTTTAAGCACCCTTATTTATACATTAATGCTTCAACTGATACTTCAGTTGATATTGTAAGAAATAGAATTACTGACTTTTGTGCTAATCGTTCAATAATGGATGAACCAGGAAAAATGAAAGTTATTATTCTTGATGAGATTGATGGTGTATCTGATCAATTCTTTAAAGCATTAAGAGCTACTATGGATCAGTTTGCTATAAACGCAAGATTTATTGCAACATGTAATTATATTAATAAAGTACCAGATCCAATTCAATCAAGATTTGAAATGATTGATTTTGATTTTTCCAAAGAAGAAGAAACCGAAATAATGAAAAGTTACATTATGAGGATTCTACAGATATGTAAAGAAGAAGGTATTGGTATTGATAAACACGCAGCAGTAGAATTAGTAAAAAGAAAATTTCCTGATTTAAGAAATATGTTAAATCAGTTACAAGGATTTAAATCCCAAGGTGTTGAAACTATAACAGTTGAAAACATTAAACAATTCAGTTCGGTTTATAAAGATATTTATGATCTTGTCATTGATGGAGAAGATCCTGTAAAGAATTATCAATATATGTTATCAAATTATGCAAATAGAACTGATGATGTTTTATCTTCACTAGGTGCAGAATTTATAGATTTTATAAAACAAGATAGGCAATCATATATCCAATTTATTCCACAAATAATTGTAACGGTTGCAAAATATCAATCACAAAGGCAACAGGTAATTGATCCTGCAGTATCAATGCTTGCTTGTATTTATGAACTGCAAACAATAGTCAACGGAGCATGAGCGAAGAATTCTTAAAAAAATTAATTAAGGCATTTCCTAATTACATGGAATTAGGTGCAGCAGTCCACGAATATAACAGACTTCTTAATGAAGGATGGGATGGAAAACAAATAGAAGAATATATCATAGAAAAAACTTTCAGAGTTCTTTAATCTTTGTTATATTTAATTTAAATAACACATAATATGAAGAAAACAGGCAGACATACATTCGTTATAGATGGCAACTATTTTCTGTTTAGAACCTTATATGTAATTCCTAGTAGATCTAAAAAGAAAGGCCTATTAGGTACAGAAGAAGATGTTCAGGCATTCGTTAAAAAATTGGCAACTGATTTTGCATATCAGATCCGATTATTTGAAGGCCTTATTGATAAGGTTGTTTGGACAGTAGATTCAAGATCATGGAGAAAAGACTTCTACCCAGAAGCCGATTATAAAGGTAATCGTAAACAAGACAGTAATATTAATTGGGATAATTTCTCAAAGGCTACATCTGATTTTATTTCTATCTTATCTAAGCAAGGTGTCATTATTTCAAAAATTGATGGTGCAGAAGGTGATGACCTTATGTATGCATGGAATACTGAATCTCTTGCCAATGACAAATCAGTAATTATGTTTACTGGTGATAGAGACTTAGTTCAATTAGTAGATAAGAGTAAAAATAATAGTACTCATACTATCTTATTTTCACCGGCTCATAAAAAATTATATACATACCAAGGTTTTTCTGAATGGATGGATTCTCAAACCGAAGAAGAATCATCTGATAATATATTTGATGTACTTAAAACATCCGTTTCTCCAGAGAATCAGGCTAAAAAATTACTTAAGGCATTAGTCGCAAAGAAAAAGGTTTCAATTATAGAAGTTGATCCTGAAGACTTCCGTTTCCGTAAAGTTCTTACTGGTGATGCTGGTGATAATGTGCCACCTGCATATTACTATACTTCCAAAAAGCGTAGGTACGGTATCAGCGAGAAAAAGGCAACTGCTATTATTGCAGAGTTCAAAGAAAAACATGGTCACTTATCTCATATGTATCTTTATAATGATGAATACATTACTGATTTGGCAAATATGACTGTAAGAGTTATGAATGCAAAACATATGAGCAGAGAACAGATTATTTCTAATCTTAAATCTAATGTTAATCTGATGGTTCTTGCTGCTGAATCTATACCAGAAGGTATCCTAGACGAAATGTTTAAATCTGTAGAATCTAAAATGAATCTTAAAGGTTTACAACTAAAAGAGATCTCTACTATGAAATCAATTTTAGAAGGAACTGAATATGCAAAAGAAACTGATAGTTCTTTTAAATCATCATTTTTTAAAGATGATGAATCTGATGATTCTAATGATATGTCATTTATTAAAGGCTCTAAAAAACAAGATAAGATTTTTTAAACAATCTATCCACTTCTTCATATAAATATAAAATAACTCAATGAAATTATTTGATTATATAAAAGTTCTTTTCGGTAAGGATGAACACTGGGATAAGGTTACTAATTATGATAAATCTAAAAATTCATTTATGACAAATAGATTTATGAGTATTAAATTTCCTATACAGGCAAATCTTTTTAATTCTCTTAAAATAGATCCTGTTGGCCAAGCAGAAGCATGGCGTTTAGTTTCATCTAAATTTAATAGAGTACCAGGTTTTATTTACACTAAAGTAAAAAAATCTGCAAAGCAAAAGGCTAAGGAGTGGAACCCAAACCCAAAGGCTTTAGAACTTTATATGAAATTTAATGAAATAGGAGAAAGAGAATATAAAGAAGCTCTAAAACATAACCCATCACTAGTTCAATCCTCGATAGATATACTAGAAAAACAAATGGGTAATGATGTTAATTGATAATGCTTTTGAATTAGGAATACCTAATCATATTTCTTTTACTTTATTTAAGTACGACTATTTTGATAGTATCATTATAAGTAGGGTAAAGAAGGAATGTAAAAATGTTTCTCAGATAGAAGGGGAATATGTAGTTAAAAAAGATTCTTTTATGAATGCTATTAAAACTAGTAAAAGAATCAGAAGTGAAATACAAAAAGCAGAATCTTTAGGCTATATGCCTAACCCTTCAGTTAAACCTAATTCTGTTTATTTTTTATGTTCTATTTTTAACAGATTACCTAATTTAGAATTTCTAAGTATAAAAGTAAATGATGATAAGAAATATAGTAGGCTTATAAAAAATGAATCCGGTTTACCTATTCTTAGTTTTCATTTTAATATTTTAGAAGGCATTTTTGATTTAACAAAATTATTAGAAAGAAAAGAATTAGATCTATTTAATAAAACTTTAATTGATTTTAATATTTTAGAAAATAAGTATTTAAACCGAAAGCCTTATTTTTATATGAAGGCTACCGCAATTTTAGATATTTTAGCATCAATGGAAATTGAAGGAAAATTAAATTCTTTTAAGATAGTAGATTACATTGATCCTAAATTAGAAGAAGACGATCCAATACTTATTGTAAAAACTGACTATACACCTTATTGATGGAATATATAAACAAATAATGTTTGTATATGAAAAAGATAATTAATTGGGTCACTGGTCTTTTAAGAGACGAAAAGGGTACACCTTCATCAAAAAGATTTATTGGAATAGTTGCAGGTCTTTCTTTATGCGCAGCTTTATTTATTAATCTTTATACCGAGCACCCAGTAGAATCATCTATAGTTAATGCAGTTGCTGCAATTTGTATTGGTGGTTTAGGATTGGCATCAGCTGATAAAATATGGGCAAAGAAAATTGGTGGAGAGAAGGATCAACAAATAAATTCATAATTAATGGCAGTTAACGGAAGAACAACCGATGCTAACGGGGATGCTATTTTAATAAGTCTACAATCACCTTATGAAAATGTGGTAGAAGTATTAGGATATACAGATGTTACTAAAGGTGAAAATACAGGTACCTATTATAATAAACAATTTAGATGGGGAACTGATGGTGTGACATATTCGGATTATATAGCACTTTCTAATGTGAATCTAGAAGCTTTATTATTAAACCCAAATAAACCATTTTGGGTTCAATATAGATATGAACAAGTAGGTGATGGTACACTAGAATTTGAATCCATCGCTTTAGAGTTAGTAACAGATGGTGGTGTTATATGTAGAGTACCGCAGGTTGAGTGTGGTTCTGAAGGTTGTGTAGGTACTCCTAACTTAGTTGTTGATTGCTGTGTTCAAGGGTGGAATCCATACGATTTATCTAGAGCATCATCGATGTATAATCAATTATCTGCTGTTACTTCTAACTTATTTGGTTTTTGTGTAGATTATTTTAAAACAAAAGCAGACCAAAGAAGCCGTGATGTTATACTTAAAGAATATTCTTTATTTGATGTTATAAAAGAAGCTGAAGTAAAAATACTTATTCCTGATAATGAGTTACCTACAAGGGAGATTCAATTTAATCCTATGATGATGGATTTTCCTGTTCAGTTTGAAGTTCATATTGTAAAATCTGCATTTGAAGCAGTATTTGGTTTAGGTGCAAAGCCTGAAATGAGAGACTATTTATATTTTAAAGATTATATGAATAGAATGTATGAAGTGGATGCAATTGCTGAAGCCGATGATTTTCTTTATGCAGGTTCTTATTGGAGAGTTAGTTTAGTACCTTATCAACAAAGAACCGCCGTTGGGTATGAAAATACAAACGAAGGTATAAAGGCTGAAACAGATACACAAGCTTTAATTTCTGATGTGGAAACTAAATTTAGAGTAGAAAGAGAAAATGAATATAGAGATGTCCGTAAAAATAATCAGTATAATACTATAGGAAGTTTATGTAATGATTATGTTAGAAGATCTTTAGATAAAAGATTAACAATTAAAGAAGAGAACGTTTATAATCAATGGACTATTATTTCTAAATATCATTATAAGTTAAGTTCAATTAAAAACGGCAATGAATCTATAAAATATCAATATGAAGGTGGATGGGATAAAGAAGATGATAGAGCATTCACATTTTGGATAAGACCACAGTATAATAATCCTATAGGAAAAAATGTACTTATTTTATCAATTGTTAATAAAGGAGGAAAGGTACAATTTAATACTGGAGCTTTACCTACATTTGGTAATGCAATATCAGTAGGTGATTGGATAACAATCAGAGGCACACAATCATATAATGGAATAGCAAAAGTTATTGAAGTCATAGGTGATTCTATTGTCATAGATGAAAATTACACAGATGATATTCTTACAACAGGTTCACCTAGTTTTAATAAAGAAGTGAGTAATAATTTTATGATATACGAAAATGACTTACTACCGCCAACACAATTTGTATCTTTTACATATACTCCTAATTGGTTTATTATGAAAATTAATGATACTTATTATAAATGGAAAATCACACAGTCATTCTTAAAAGATGAGTGGTATGCAATTGTAATTAATTTAAATTCTACTGCAAGGCAATTAGGTCTATTTGTTTATAATACCCCAGAAGTATCAGGTTCTGTCAACCCTGAATTAACATCTACATTGAATTTAATCTTTAATGAAACTAAATCCTATACGCCAATAAGTGTAGTAGATAATAATATGTGGAAGTTGTTAGGATGCCAAACTGATTTAACAAATATCCGTATTTGGAAAAAGCCTATAGAAGAAGAATTACAATCTCTCATACTTAGTCAATATGTAGTAAAGGATACTCATTTAACTCTATTGTTGGATAATGCATCACCGCAGTTAATGTTACAGGATGTAACGGATGCCAGGTAACCTAGAATATATATTACAAATAACTTATTAATGGAAGATAACTCAAAGGAAAGATTTAGAGATAGTATTGGTGATTTACTTAGTGAATTACCTGATGAAGTTCCTGGTTTAGAAAATACCCCTGAATTACCAAAAGTAAGACAAGAAAGTACTCAAGCCGTTGCATTAACAAAAGCAAAAGGTAAAGCAAAAAAGGTAATGAGTAGTTTACTTAAATTTTATTTAAGTGAAGAAATTATTCTAGAACATGAATATATTCAGGCTAAAGCTCAATTAGATGAATATGCATTAGGAATGTTAATCCGACAAATGGAGAATAGTGAAATTGCTATTTCTACATTAATGGACACAATTAATGAAGGTGATGTTTCACCAAGAATGTTTGAAGTACTTAGTGATTTACAAAGAACTTTGTTGGATATTATTAAAAGCCAAACCATGTATATGGTAGCTATTGAAGAAAATGCTAAAAAGACTTCCAGGGATATAGATGTTTATCATGGAAGCTCTGAAGGTAGCAATAACAAAAAACAAAGTGGAGTTAAATCTAGAGGTACAAAAGATTTAATGAGAGCATTACAAGAAACTATTAACGAAGAAGATATACAAGATGTCGATAGCGATGAAAATGAAGAATAGTTATATTCTTACACAGGAGATTGAACAAACTGAGAGAAAAACTGAAAGCGGATTAATTATTCCTGTAGAAAAATATAACCGAGTTGCTTTAGTTATTGAAGCAGCCGATGGCCTTGAAGTAAAAAAAGGTGATAAAATAATAAAAACAATAGGCAAGGGTACTGAATATACATCAGACGGTAATAAGTTTGAAATTGTTCATATAAATCATATTCTTGCTGTTATTAAAGAAGATGCCACAGAAACCACAAGCGCCTAGTGCAGGATTTGAATTTAATGTTGGTAAAGCCAAGCAAGCATTTTCATGGTCAAGTGAAAGTGTAGAACAATTAATGTTTGCAATAGAAGAAGGTTATAAACCGGCATCTACTCCATTCTATGAAGGTAATCCTAATCTAAGAAAAGGTAACATTGTTTTTAATTATACCTCAAATGAAATAAAGGAAATTAAAAAATGTGCAAAGGATATTGTATACTTTGCTAATACTTATTGTACTGTAATGACTGATCATGGTTTACAGACAATTAATTTAAGACCTTATCAAGAAGAAATGTTAAGGCAATTTCAAGCAGAAAGATTTAATGTATGTTTAGCATCTAGGCAAGTAGGTAAAACTATATGCTCATCTATTTTTATTGCCTGGTATTCATTATTTAATTTTGATAAAAATTCTTTAATACTTTCAAATAAAGGTGCAACGACTAGGGAGATTATTGACAAAGGTAAAACTATATTAGAACATTTACCTTTCTTTTTAAAACCCGGTACACTTAAATGGGATGTATTTAATTCTAAGTTTGATAATGGATGTAGAATAATTGGCCAAACAACAACAAAGAAAGCAGCAATCGGTTTTACTATTCATTTATTATTCATGGATGAGTTTGCGCATATCCCTGCAAATTTTGTTGATACCTTTTATGAAAACGTGTATCCAACGGTATCCGCATCTACAAACTCTAAAGTTATCATAACAAGTACACCTAATGGCTTTAATAAATTTTATGACATATATACTGCTGCCGATAAAGGCTTAAG
>Ga0228658_1000044_pt1 | contig 40383 bp, 60 predicted proteins | sample 71DmetaG_FD_183040 | JGI IMG/M metagenome (GOLD analysis project Ga0228658, IMG submission 183040) | Seawater microbial communities from Monterey Bay, California, United States - 71D | ecosystem: Environmental > Aquatic > Marine > Coastal | place: USA: California | collected 2016-10-18 | reverse complement strand
ACCATCTAAATCTAATGCAAAGAAGTGTCCATTAGTTCCTATACCATTGTTGTGGTTTTGTGTGACGCTTAATACATTAGTGTCGCCATTAATATCAAACTCAACTCTATTATCATCTGCACCTGATGTACTACCTTGATCAACAGTTGTTGTATTAGAGTTTCCTGTAATATCAAACAACATAACATTGTTGTTACCTTTTTGTTTTAGTGTAGTAGTGTTGTTGTTTCCTGTAATATCTGCATCAACTAAACTGTTTGTTGTACTACCAACACCTGCTATTAAGTTATCATCGCCGTCTTGTACAATAGTAAGTGAATTGCTGTTACCTACTTGATTGATGTATATGCCGTTGCCACTGTGTGTTACTGCTCTTGATGTTGTAATCTGTGTAGTCTGTGCATTGCTTATACTTGATGTATATGTTGCTGTTAACAGTATGCCTTCGTTCTCCAATGTCTGTTGAAAAAAGGCATAAAATCTGGTCATCCAGGTACTAACAGAATTTTTAAATTGTGATTGGTCAAAGGTAACAAATAGTTGGCCACCATTACTGCCATAGTCATATTTTGCCCATGACTTGTAAGTGGAACCACCTGGACTGTTGGAGGCTATGGCAGTACCACCTGATTGCATAGTGAACAAGTTTCTTGTAAGCCAATACCCTGATGAAGCGTCACCTGAATATGAACCATTTGCATTAGAACTATAGTTTGCGTTATATGGGTGTATTGTAATTGTACCTACACTTAATTTACTTTCTATTAATGCTTCAATATTACCTGCTCTATTATTATTATAAACACCACTACCTGCAATTATAACATTACCACCATTACCAATGTAAGTTTCGTATGCCGTCTTACAAGTGTTACCACAGTTTGAATCACCTGCAATATTGATATGTAAATCTTTGCTACTGAAATCTGATAGGGTCACAGTACCACTATTCGTACCTGTGACTGTGTAACCTAAATCTTCCAGTTCACTTTTTAATTTTGTGTAGTGGTCACTTGTACTTGACACATAATTTATATGAGCCGTGTCTGCTAATACAGAGGTACAAAACAATAATAAAAATAATAATATACTACTGAACTTGCTTAATGTCGATTGCATTCTGTCCATCTCCAAGTTGGTAATCATAATATTCAAAGTCTTGTTGTTGCATGTTTACATTGTAACCATACTGTTGGTCAAGTCTTAGTTCAAAGAAGTTACCTAACCCATCATCACGTCTAATAACCCAATCCGGTGCTTGGTTATATAATTCTATTCCTGTTTCTGGATCCTTACCAAACTGAATACCTTGATTTCTTTCATCCATTGCACCACGCATTAGTCTTGCCAATGCCTGGTTAATTTGATCTAAGATATCTGCAAGAAAGTTATGACCTAAGAAGTCTATGTCCAGGTCAGTCATCCAAAGATCTCTTTCACTTTCTGCGAAGTAGTTTGTATTGAGTTCATCAAAAGATAAAAAATCAATACCTAAGAAATCGCCCAACTTTCTAACTCTTTCATATTCCATTTGCTCATCATCATACACAGGTTTGCGTATGATTAGCAGGTTGTTAATGATTAAGTTTGTTGGATCCAACAATAAGGGTTTCAGCGGAGCACTCTTGGGAGTGTTAACAGAAGTTACTTGGAAGGCCTTATTGAGTATTACGATACCCACATCTGACTCCACTGAAATTTCTCCTACTACACAGATCCCATTTGTCGTACAACTTGGTAGTAGGATTACCATCGTGTTTCCGGTCTCGTCAACAGTCATGGTAAAATCGGTTCCTCTAACACCAATAACAGCAGTTGGTGTTTTTATTAAGACATTTTGTCTTGAATTCTTTGCTATTTGTCCACTTGCATATCTAACGGTTCCCAAAGATGCTTTCAACGACAAAGCACCTGTCTTAGAATTAGGATCGTAAACAAATTCGTCTATAACTAATTTGGAGTGAGGAGTTACATCTACACGAGTTTCATCTAAGAACTGTATAGCCGTACTTCCTTTCTGTGTTAGTACTGTGTCCATACTAAACACATCGGTATCTTGTTCACTCGTTACGATCTCTCCAGCCTGCCTTTCAATGACAGCGTTACCTTCCTGTAAGATAACATCGCCAATCGAATTTGCGAAGGCTGGAAACGATCCTAAGAAGAGGAGTGATACTATAATACCTAACTTCAACATAATCCTTAGTCGCTTTGTGTTATGTTGATAGCCGCGTTATCTCCACTTGTTGTCAAGTTAATGATATTATCATATACACCTGACTGTGAAATAACAGTTAACCCACCATCACCTGTATGACTGTGTGTTAGTGTGTGCCCATTGATATCTCCATCACCAGTTTGTGTGTAGGTTGCTACGTTACCTGCACTACCTGACGAATTGGAAACGTCTATGTCTGCTATTGCACTTTTACCGTTTGCTGTAAGTGTTATAGTTTCATCTGCCGCACTTGCTACATCAATAGTACCAGTGAAGTTTTCTGCATCTGCACCTTCACCAATGCTTACGTTAATATCTGCACTTGATCCAGTTATGTCTATACTTAAACTTACAGTGTCACAGTTTCCTGTTGATCCACTACTACAAAGTAATGCCACATCGTTACTGTTACCAGTAAGATCAATATTACCTGTATAAGTTACACCTTTTATTATTGCGGATACTACGTTAGAGTTACCTACTTGGTCTATGTTAAAAGTCATAGCATTACCTGTTAGTGTAATCCCTGTTTGACTTGTACCTGCAACGTTGTTTTGTCCATCTTGTGTTATGTCTAAGTCTAAGTTGTTACCGGACTGTTGAATATAGATATCATTCGCTTGTACTGGTGACAAAAAGAACAACATAGCAACAAAAAGGATACTTCTAATTGAAAACGATTTATTCATTGTTTTCTCCCTCATTTGTTTGTTTATTTTCTTGTCGCAATCTTTCATACTTGTATTGTTCTACTGCTACCTCGGATGGTATGCATAAATTACCCTCTGAACAATACAAGGTCTGACCCGGCCACTTTTTAAACGCCTCAACGTCTGGTAACGGTCGGAGATGTGGCACAGCCATATCAACATTAACCTCGGTAGAAGTACCCTCTTCATGTACTATTCCACCCTTCAGGACAATGTCTTTTGAATTTGGCTTATGCTTAAATTTCCAAAGACCACTTGCTTCCCCACTGGTCACCAATTCCACTATTGCGGCTTCGATAGCCGCTCGAACTGCGTAATTGGTCGGCTCATTGACTGCGGCACCGGCTTCTATTTCTAAAGCCTTAGTACCTAAATCAAGGAACCTAAAAACGTCCGCTCCGGACGCATATGATGCAATCGTTTTTTCAGTCGCCACACTCAATAACACTTCACCAGTCTGTACACTCACGATACGCATTGCAACAGTTACTTTGTCTGTTCGATATTGCGTGTTGGCACCTATACCAAAGTATCTTGCGCCAGCACCGCCACTCGTTATATTAGAATCGTAACCAATGACACCGCCTTCTAATAGTAACCCTGCAAACTTCATAGGTTTTAACCTATTCTTTCCATCTTTGCCTTCATATAACTCCCTTGTTGATCTAATTAATTGCCTTTCTTTTACTAAATTTTCTAAGCCTACTCTTTCTAAAACAGTAAAGTAAGTCCCATTACCTACTTCCTGCAATCCACTAATAACCCAAACCTCAGCACCTTGAGTAACTGCTGAACTTAATTGTGAAAAACTTTCACTGGGTTTACGTTGTCCTGTCTTGTCTGTAAAATTATAAATTGCTATTGTAATTTTAGGACCGTCAAGTTCAGGAACATTCTTTAAAATGCTTTCTATTGGACTTCTTACAACTTTAGGATTTTCAATCATACTGGAAGGCATAGTTGTCGCACAACCTGTCAGTAAAATCACACCTATCGCTAAAGTTAATATTTTTAACATCTTTTCTTAAAATCCAAATCCGCTTAATGGCACTACTATCTCGGTAAAGGTCCCGTCATCTTCTGTAATCTGAACAGTGATAGTATCACTTGTTGCATCTTTGATCCAGTATATACTTGCGCCTTCAATGGTTGCTGTGCCTGAGTCTGAACCATCTTCAGTAAACATATTGTCTACCAACTGTTTACTTAACTGTGCGTAAATTCTCGACTCCACGTTATTGAGAAACTTCGCAAGAGTTGTGGACTCTGCTTCACGTTTTGCCTTAGCCGCATCGGCATCCGCTTTTTCCTGTGCTTCTTTCTTACGTTGGAACTGTAGTTGTTCTATAGAAAGTACGTGGTTGGAATAACCCTGTCCTGAAAAGGACGGATTTTTAAATTCATGAACCAACTCACTCGCTACAGTATGAGGTGATCCGATTAGGTTGAGTAATCCCACTATAAGAACTACTCTCAGTTGAGTCAGTTTTAGCATTAATTGCCCTCCAGTATTATTTACCGTATCTCGGCCACAAATTCACCAGGTACAAAATTTTGACGGTCGAAATAATTTGTACCGTTTAAATGTTGGAAATTTGACGGTTTGAGTAATTAAATTATACTATAAATATGTATATGAAATACTTAACTCATTGGGCAACTGCCTTAATCACACTTGCAGTTCTTACTATCTACGGATATTCAGACCCATACGTTAAACAGTTATTACGACTAAAATCATTTGATGTAATTCAACAGTACGATACACCAGTTTTAAGTGAGGATATTGCCATACTTGAGATAGATGAGAAGTCTATGGAACAGTACGGACAGTGGCCTTGGAAAAGAACTGTACTTGCAGACATCATATGGAAGTTACGTGAGTCAGGTGCAGGTGTTATTGTACTGCCTATATTGTTCTCAGAAGAAGATAGACTTGGTGGAGACATGGATCTTGCACAAGCAATAGCCGGTAATGCTGTTATTATAGCACAGGTAGGTACAACACAGGCTAATAAAAATGCTGTACCAAGAGGTGTTGCTAAGATAGGAGATCCTATGCCTTGGTTGTTTGAATGGCCAGGTATGTTAGGACCAATTGAGTTATTAGGTTTAAATGCAGACGGTGTTGGTGTTGTAAACACTGTACCAGAGATAGATGGTGTTGTACGTAGAATGCCACTTATACTACGTGTAGGAGATGAAACATATCCTGCTATGGCAATTGAAACTATTAGAGTTGCTGTAGGAGATCCAAGTTATCAAGTTAAGACACAACAAGGTGGCATAACTGCTATGCGTATTCCTAAGTACGCAACAATACAAACAGACGCAAATGGACGCATATGGTTACGTTGGAACAAAGAGTTTGAAACGTACAGCCTAACAGAAAAAGATTATACAGTATTTGCAGGCAAGACAGTTATTATAAGTCCAACAGCAGAAGGACTCAACAGTATCATTGCTACACCTAACGGAGAACGTTATTCTCATATGCTAACTGCAACAGCATTGCAAACAATTATCAACGGCGATACTATTGTTAGAATGGACTATGCTACGTTCTTAGAGTGGGCAACAGCAATATTACTTGGACTTATCATTATCTTAATGGCTCTTAAAACACCTTATTGGCTTGTAGGGGCAGTAGTAGTTGCTGTACCGGCAGGCGCTATGTACGGTGCTTACTACGCTTTTACCAAGCATTTACAACTATGGGATTGGAGTTGGCCAGTGTTTGTAGTTGTGCTTGTAGGCTTCCATGCAGTGTTTAATAGATTTGCAAAGGAGTTCTTTGAGAAACAAGCAATTAAGAAACAGTTCGCAGGATATGCATCACCAACGGTAGTACGTTTGCTACAGGAGAATCCTGCACTAATCAAAGAAGGTATGAAGAAAGAAGTTAGTATTCTATTTTCAGACTTACGTGGCTTTACACCATTAGGCGAATCATTCGGCGATGATGTTAAGGGCCTAACTAAAATTATGAATGGCTACATGGACGCAATTACGCAACCTGTACTTGATGCTGATGGTATGATTATTAAGTACATTGGCGATGCAAGTATGCATATACATAATGCACCAATAGATGATCCTGAACACCCTAAGACAGCAGTTCGCACAGGATTAAATATGTTAACAGCAGTGGAGAAATTTAATGAAAAAATCACAGCAGAAGGCAGGCCGCCAATTGGCATGGGAGCAGGCATCAATACAGGACTTGGCTATCTTGGAGAAATGGGTAGCACCGCAAGACATTCTTACGATGTACTCGGAGACGCAGTCAGCACCGCCGCAAGAATCGAATCAAAATGTAAAGAATACGGATGTCTCCTCTTAGTAGGTGATGCTACGTATCAGCAAACCAAGGACGACTTCTTTTACTTAAAGGTAGATGAACTACAGGTAAAAGGTAAGAGCGTTGGTATTGTTATATGGACAGTGCTTGATGGTATGAATAACAATTCAGATCGCAAGAGTCAAAAAATGCACCAAGACATGCACAAAGCATACAGAGCCCAGAAGTTTGATGAAGCAATATGGATCTGTGAAAAACTAATGAGACACTTTGATGGCAAGATGGAAGGCTATTATAAGATGTGGATTGAACGTTGTGAGTTCCAAAAAACACAAGACCTACCTAAAGATTGGAATGGTATAATGATTGCTACTTCGAAGTAGACTTTTTCTTATTATCTTGTTCTTCTTTGCGTTCTTTTGCTTGATGCTCAAGAACCATATTTAATTTTTGATTTAATCTAATCATATCGTTATCTAACATACGAATACGATCAATTAATGCTATTAGAGTTGTGTTGGCTTGTCCAAGCACAGGTTTAATTTCTGTTGTTACCCACTTCCATACGTAGAACACAAAGTAACCCATGCCGACTGCCGCAACAATCGGAAACCCAAAGTCTTTAATTACGGTTGCTAATTCTGTCATTTATCCTTTTATTCCTGTGGGCGTAAACCCACTTAGGTCTGGTGCTCCTACACCAAAGCCTAACATAAAGCCTACAGCAATACCAACGATCAATGCAAGTAACCCTGCTTTAATTAAATCGCTGTCGTACCATACGCCTTGTTTTTGTAAGAACACATCAGTTGGTTTATGTCCTGTTACTGTTCTATAAAAATTCTTCATGCTTCTACTTTCCTTAAAATACCGTTGTTGTCAACAACAAACTTGTCACCGGGTTTGTAGATAGCATGTTCTTTCAAACTGCCATCTTTTTGTTTTCCCATAACTTCACCGTCCCAGTCACCTTTAACAGTAAAACTTCCATCCGGAAAACTCTCTACAGTATAATCTAACCAAAGCATTTAATCTCTCCTTGCGTCTTCCTTGCCTTCATTTGCGGCAAGTCTATCTACATTAGGCTTCACGCCGAGTGCGTAACTTAACAGTGTATCAATCTTAACAAGATCATTGTTCATAGTTTGTACTCTGTTGTCTAATGATTGTATAATTGCTTTCAACCCTTGGACTGAACCAGTTACTGAAGCAAGTATAAATTTTAATGTGGTGAAAACAAAAAAGCCTGCCGCTATTGCCCCTGCGATAGGAAATCCAACTTCACCCACAAATGCCATAAAGTCCATTTGTGCCCTCCTGTTGTTATATATGTATTTATCGGCTAAATATGATTATGGAACCGTTACTTTGGTTGCTCATTAAGCATAGCATAATCGATTTGGGACTTCAACCATTATCTTATCCAGCCGGAAAAGGTAAGGCAAATTACTTTGGATCCTTAGGACATTTAGGTCATTATGTGCCACACGGAGTAGGCACTGTCATTGTACTATTATTCTTTGTAGACCCACACACGGCGCTCTTAGGCGGTTTAATCGACTGGTTTTTGCACTGGAATATAGACTATGCTAAAACTACAATCCGTAATAAAAATGGGTGGACTAATAACGATCGTCAGTTTTGGTTGCTAAATGCATTGGACCAAATACTGCATTATCTAACTTATTTCTTGATTATATTTTGGTTAGTATAGAGGACCCTAAGGTCCCCTATATTATTTTGATTTAGAATTTATATCTAATTGAACCTACGATTTGTTCAGTTGAAGCATAGTCAACACCTGTCATAGTTGATGTACCTGCTTTATCGTGGAAGTAAAGACCTACTTCTAAGCCGTCCTGTTTGTCAGCACGTTTAGTAGGATCACGGTCTGCTACTACGTTATAAACAACACCATAGTAATTACCATCATAGCCTAAGTCATCATTCTCAGTTCTATGTGCAGTAACATACACTGACTCATTTACAAAATACATTGCACCTACGTCAATTCTATTATCACTTGCAAGACCTGTGTCCTTGTCGTCCCACATCTCAGCACCCCAAGTCATTGGAACACCAAATCTAAATAGTGAGCCACCAATGGAGTAACCTTCTTGCGTTGTGTCTACAGTATAGTTTGCACTACCATCTGCTTTTGTATCAATCATCATATATGATACATCAGCATAACCCATTAGGCTTACTGTTGCACTTGCATAAGTTGATTGTTCGTTGGCATCATAGCCTAATACAAAACCGTATGGCTGTTCTTTCTTAAGTCTATATGTATCAAAGTCAAACTCTGAATCACGCTCAAAGCCACCAAGTGTAATAACTGTTTTATTGTTATGATCTAATCTATTACTTTTTTCAGTAATAATGATTGGAGCACCAATTTTTGCAGTCTTGGCAAAACCCAAACGTTGTGCGTCTGTTTCACCTAAGTAGATTGTTGCAAAGTCATTACCAAGTCCAAGTTGTTTTTCAACCATAGTATTGTCTTTTGTAGAGTCTAAAGAGTAGTCACTATCATAAGTCATACTTGCACCAGCATAGTCGATATTTAAATCGTTGTCTGGTAACGTTACGTCGAATCCAACTTGTAATTCTGATCTGGCTTCCCAACCACTATCAAATAACTTGTCGTTGTAGTAGCCTTCGATCTCACCTGATATAAACATACCGTTAGGTAAATCAATTCCACTGTTTTCAAGATCTGTAACTCTTTGTTCCAGAGTCTTGTCGTCTGCCAAAACTTGTGTAGTCGCTAAACCAACAAGAAGGGCTAAACTAATCATTAGTTTATTCATTTTCTTATTTTTCCTTATCTATTCTATTGCAATAAAAAAGACACCTTGAGTGCCTTCATAATAATTATGCACTCTGTTCGTGCATTTTGTTAATTGTGGTATCTGTGTGTTTGGATATTTTAGGTAGTACTTCTAACCCGTCTTATTTATCGGATTTAGTAATTGCCACGTACTTTAGTTAGTACTTTCAGTAAACTACCTTTTTCAATATAGTTACGTACATAACCTGTATCGTCCATGTACATTCTAACTTGGAATAGTTTCTGTTTAGTTTTCTTTGGTTCTAACTTGTTGTAAATTACAAGAGTTGGTTTGCCAACACCTTTATCTCTTTTACTGTATTCTACTCTTGCACCTAAATCAATGTCTGCGTTTAGATATAATTTAGATAGTCTTTTGAAATCTAAAACATAGTAACCTTTGTCTGAAAAGTCTACAAGTCTTATTCTATCGTCACCTAAGGTTCCAAAGAATTTCAGTCCTGTAATTAATTGTCTTAGTACTTCAGACTCTTTTTGTAAGTTTGCACCTTTTAATTTTTTGTCAAGTACATCGGCGGCATGTGAGTATGCTTCTTTATATGCAGATACAATGTCTTCCTTTTCAACAAACTTACTTTTAACACCTGAAATATCTAAACCAAATTTGTTGTACATATCTTGCATTAAATCAAATCTTTCATCAAGACTTGCTGTTCCTTTTCCTCCGCCCTTTTGACCAAACTGACCAACGTCTCCAGTTTTTACACTAAGGTCAAAATGTTTTACAACTCTCTTACCTTTAGCGTCTGTGTAAATCATTTGTACATCTGTTTTAGATCCTACTTCGTTACTTACACCATCACTGACAACTTCGACTTTATCTGATCTTCCATTCTCAAGGAAAAACTTACTATATCTTCTTACGGCATCATTTACATAAGCCGTTACTGCATTTACTCTTGGAGCCATATGTTTACGTAACTTATCAGGTTGCATAAAGTCTTGATATGCTCTTTCTTTTAGAGAAATGCTTAATTCAAATAAATCTGTAATTTTATTGTTTTTTAAATCTTTTGCTTTTTCACTTAATGTGCCTTGGACTTTACCGTGTTTCATTTTTCCGATAGTTGTATATACTTCTTCTGGAGTAATTTCATCTCCTTTAGATAACCTTGCGTGAGTTGCGGCACCAAGTATTCCTTCTACAACTTCGCCTTTGTTTTCAATTTTATCTACAGCACCTGTGTCATCTACTTCTTGGCCTTTAACTCCTGCCTTCATAGCAGGTGTTTTCCATACATGCATTACTTTAACATTAGTAACATCTTCACCATCAACTTGACCGTAGATAGGATCGTTTCTATCTGTTACTTTTTGACCTTTGTTTGGGATTAGAACTTTATCTCCGGACTTACCTATTCTAATAGGTTCAGGGGCTTTATCTAACATTTGTTGTACAAACGGCACATACTTTACATCGTCCGACTTGGACAATGCGGCCATTTCTACTATTTTAAACTGAACGTATCTCATTGTACACGTATTTATGCGAGTTTAGGGAATAGCATATCTGTGCAGAACTTGTCTACATCTGCTTCATTCAACCCTAAAGACTTCATAACACGTGGTGTGTGGGGATTCTGTTGCTGGTTATGGCAGTAGTAATCTTGTGATGCTTGTACAAGATCTGTTTGCCCTTCACCTTTAGTTAAACCTACTTCGTCAAAGTATGCACGTAGGTTACTTAATGCAATACGAATAATTTCATCTGCTTCTTCGTCTGTACGGACATTGCCTGCGGCTAACATTTTATCTGTAAAAATGTTTCTTGCCCATTCAGGAAGTTCACGTTGCTTCTCTGGAACAAAGTGTTCTACACTTTCTCTGTATCCATCTACCATAGGATGGTCTGGATCAGCACTTGGACTAAAATCGTGGAAGGCTCCTGTTATCTTATTCTTACCTGCAATAACATCAAAGCCGTATATGGGTGCAGGATTATCTAACGTAGGAAAAATACATACATGCATCATCCATAAGCCTTTAGACTCACGAGCGTCTACAACATCAATGTGAGCTCGTCTAATATTATCATTTGCCCATACCCTATTAATCCAGCCGCCATCAGGACGATTAAAATAGTCCAGTCCAGGCTCATTAATTTCTTTAGCCTGTTCGTCAAAAATTTGTATGATTTCATCTTTGCAATTGATTAGTTTATCCCAAAGCATCTACTTCACCTTTCTGCTTGTGGTCTTCTCCAACCATGTTACTTTTTTCTCAAGTTCTATTACTTGTTCTTGTAATAATTTTATTTGATTTTTAAGGGTGTCTTCTTCTTGTTCTTTTGCTAATATCTTAAATTCAGGTACTTCACTTAACTTCATCTTGCATCTCTTTAAATAAATCTGTTGCGAACTGGAAACATATTCTTGCTTCAGGAGCCATGTCATCATTTAGACGCTCTCTGATTGCAGTCTTCAGTCCATCTGGGTCTTTGAAATCATACATAGTTCCTTTGCCAGGAATCTTTTTACGTATCATTTGTCCGCCACTCAAGTCACCCATGTGTCTTGTATAAACGTGTGCCATAAGTGCTTGTGCATTATCTCTGATGCTCATTATATGATCAGCATATAATTTACTGCTTGGTAATAACTTCGGTGGATTTTCTAAGTCGTTCCAAAGTTCTGTATAGTCATCAAGAATCTTTGGTGCTCGTCTAATGTCTGGTAAGTCGTCTAACACGCCTTCTGCCATTGCAATGGTTTCTAAAATGTTATAGTTTACGTATTGGTTATATAAAAACGTTGCGTAAAGTTTTGGATCGATTTTGCCACCCATTAAAACTTTGACAAAACCTTGGCGTTCAGCATTTCTATGATGCTCGTAAGTTAGTTCCTTTAGACTCATTTAATCCTTCTCTATTCTAATTTGTAAAGGGAAACCAGCATTACGACTCAAAGTAGTTGCTTCAATGCTTTTTTGTTCTGCAAGTTCAAAACTGTAAACTCCACATACTGCACTTCCTTCTTGATGCACTTTCATTGTTAGGTCACGTGCAACTTCAGGTGTGTGTTTGAAAATAGTTGTTAGGATCTCTATAACGAAATCCATTGGGGTGTGATCATCATTTAATAAAATAACTTTGTAGCGATCGGGGGTTGTGATAACCTGTTCAATCTTTTCGTCGATGTCTACTGCTGTACTCATACTGTCTCCTTAAGTATTTATTAAGTGTGTTTGCAGTCGACCCTAAAGCCGACTGCAAATCCTTAGGTTACTTAACTTCGATTGAACGTGCCTTTTTAGCGTCTGGAATGATTCTTTCCATGCTAATTTTAAGCAATCCATCTTTCAACTCAGCACCCTGTACTACTACGTCATCAGCAATAGTAAAAGACTTTGTAAAGTGTCTTTTGCTAATACCTCTGTATTGTACTCCGTCCTTTTCGTCTTTGTTTTCAGTATCGTGTACTGATTTGACTGTAACAACGCCATCTTCGTATTTTACGTCGATGTCATCTTTACCGAAGCCTGCAAGTGCAAGTTCGATATCATATGTGTAATCACCTGTTCTTACAATATTGTAAGGTGGGTAATTAGTTGTTGGTACTTGAAAGAACTCGTCATTCATCATAGATTCGAATCTATCGAAAATAGGGTCGAAACCTACTGTTACGGGTCTTAGTTGGTTAAAAATTGATAGGGATTTGTTTGTCATTGTCTTGTCCTCCTTTATTAAGCAAGTTTATATACGTAAGACCTATCAAGCATCTTACACAATTATTTATCATTGTAATTAAAATTATACGCAATTTTGACGGAAAAATCAAGTGTTTTGTTTACCGATTTTTGCTATTTCTATCATGCGTTCTACCAAACTGCCAAACCCAACTTGTCTTTGCATTGTAAGTAGATTTCTAATACCAAGTCCTTCAAAACTTTCTAATGTTAGTTGTGCTATATGGTTTTTGTGTTCACCGTTTAGCAAGTCTACCAATACCTTAGCAGTACCTTTTGTAATCCATGCATCTGCATCGTGCTTGTACGACATTGTACCATCTTCATTTACTTTGCCTACTACCCACAAATTACTTGCACAACCTCTGATTTTGTTATCGTCTATTTTTTCACTGTCGTCTAAAGGTTCGACTTGTCTTGCTATGTCTATAAGATATTGCAGTCTGTCATGCCCCTCCAAAGGAGCCATTTCTTCACCACGTTCTTTAATCTTATCTAAGATCATGCATTATACTGATTGAACACTTGATTAACTTGTTGTGTACATCTTACGAATGTTGTACACTTTGGCATGTCCTTAATACGTTTAGCACCAATGTATGTGCAAGTAGATCTTACACCACCTAACACTTCTGTAAGTGTTGCTTCTACTTCGCCTTTGTAAGGAATAGAAACAAGTTTACCTTCTGCTCCACGGTATCCATCTTTACGTGTACCATGTGTTGCCATTGCCGCATCTGAACTCATACCATAGAACTCAACAAAGTTTTGTTCTTCATAAAACGGAACGTATGTTCCTTCAGGTGTTTTATAAGCACCACCATTTGCAGTGTGTTTTGTAATAATGTTACCACCACCTTCTTTGTGTCCTGCTAACATACCGCCAAGCATAACAAAGTGAGCACCTGCTCCAAAGGCTTTACTTACATCTCCTGGATACACACAACCGCCATCAGCAATAATGTGTCCACCAATACCATTGGCCGCATCAGCACATTCAATAATGCCTGATAGTTGCGGAACACCAACACCTGTCATTAGTCGTGTAGTACATACTGATCCTGGACCAATACCACACTTAACAATGTCAGCACCTTTGATGATAAGTTCTTCTGTCATCTCTGCTGAAATAACATTACCAGCAATAATAGTTTTGTCTGGATATGCATCACGTAAACGTGCAATAAAGTCTGCATAGTTTTCATGATAAGCATTTGCAACATCAACTGTAATAAATTTAATGTCTGGATACATTGCCAAGACTGCTTTCATAGTAGCATAGTCTTGAGCATCTTTATCCCAAATAACTCCTGTACCTGTGCAAACACTTAGGTACTTCATCTTAACACCTTGACTTTGTTCTTTCCAGTCATCTACTGAATAGTGCTTTCGCATAACAGTAATCATTTTGTGTTCTTGTAATACTTTAGCCATTTCAAATGTACCAACGCCGTCCATGTTACTTGACATGATAGGTACACCAGTCCATTCGTTTCCGCTATTATGAAACTTGAACGTACGAGTCAAGTCTACATCACGTCTACTTTCTAACTTGGACCTTTTAGGTTTGAATAGTACGTCTTTATAATCTAACTTAACATCTTGTTCGATTCTCATTGTTTAATTGCTCCGTAGTTAAATGATAGACTCACTCTATCGTTAGATGATTTATTAGTCTTGACTGCGTGAGGTTGCCAGCCGGGGAATACAAGAATATCTCTTTCTTGCGGTTGCATAGTAAGTCTTGTTCCTACTATGGGATTGTATTCTGCATCAGTAGGAACATAGTAGTCAGCGTCATCATCACGTACAAACTCAATGCCTCCACTGGTAGCATCAGGTACCTTAAGATATAAATTACCTACAAGCAAAGCATTTCTATGCTTATGCAAATTGTTATATGCACCTGTTGGATTAATGTTTAACCAGTAGTTCAACAAACTACACATTGGTAGTCCCATTTCTTTAGCAACGTTGTTTACCATAGTATCAAGATACTCTTGTAATTGTATACCTTTAGGAACGGGAAAAGCGAAACTCATTTCTTCTTCAGTGTCAAATGTTTGAAATCCATTACAGTCATTAAGTTTACCCATTGCATATTTTTCATACGCCATGTCTATAAGCCAAGACGTGTCTATGCTATCGGGCAACTTACTTTGCCATAATGGTGTTTCAAATAAATTACTTTTCTTCATCGCTAACTGGTTTTTGTCTTTCTGGTTGCCACATGTGTTGTGGTGATCCAACGCCATAGTTGAAACTTATACTATAACGTTCACTCTTACTCATATTACTGTTTACACTATGCTTTAGCCAACTTGGAAATAACAATAGCAATCCGTCTCTGGGTGCATAGGAACCCTTTGTACTTGTAAAGTGATTGTATCTATCCAGTGGTGGAATAAAATGTATTGCACTATCTTCTCTATGGAATTCAATGTTACCCATCTTGTCTGGGTCAATTACATTTGTGTAAAGTACGCCACTGATCAAACTTCCTTGATGGTCATGTAGTAAGTTATGATCCTTATGTCCGTTGATGTTGAACCACATATTGTTCATGTGCAATGGCGGAAAGCCTGCTTGTGTAGTTGCAATGCCAACTGCTTCATCAAGTTGTTTTTGAAACTTCATCATTTCAGGTGGGCATGTTTTATCATTAAAGAAAGGCCATTCAATGCTATTGCTTTGCCAACCTCCGGAGTTACTAATCCTTACACCGTCTGGGTTTGCATTACGCATTTGATCTGCATACTGTTTAAGCCAGGCAATGTCTGCACCTAAGTCTAATGTTGCCCAAACGATACTTGGGAACCATAAGTCTGCTTTTAATTCAATAGCCATATTCCTCTTTCCTTTTTGCGATCTTCTTAAGATGTCTTGCTCGACCTGCGGCCTTTGCCATCTTACGTTTCTCGCTTGGCTTTGTATAAGCCTGTTTATCCTTTAGTGTGAGTAGCACACCGTCCTCATTGACCTTACGTTTGAATCTGCGTAGGGCACCATTAATGTCCCCATTTCTAACTTCAACGTGTAATCCTTTATATTTCTTCTCGCCTTTATCATACCTCAAAGTACTTTACTCCTTCTGCTACTTGGGTCATATCATACACCTTGTTAACATTAATAATATTATACGGTATATGGTCGGTGTTTGTCAAGTAAAAAGTTTTGTTAAACTTCAACAACCACCCTTTTAGCCACTCAATTTTTTTTGAGTTGTCTAAGTTCACGTAAATGTGATCTACTATATTAGCGGCATTAATTAGCCACTGGTCGGTATCCTCTGGTACGTCTTCTTGATAAAGATATAAATTGATATCACTCTTAAAGTCTTTTGCAATATCATTAAATTGGTTTTTATCTACGTCACTTGGGTTAACAAGAAGTATGCTTGGATTATCATTTTGCAATGTATCCGGAGCAGTGATCAGATTCATTTTTAATTCTTTTCCCATGCAAGTACTTATTAGCGTCTTTTAAGGATGTCTTTGAAAAGTGATTTATCGCCTTGTTCTGCGTTTTGAGTGTAAGGCTCTATGACTTCGGTGTACTGGTCTTTCGGACCTGCTTGTTGCCTTCCTTTTTCATGTAATTGATTCCTTCCGGAGTTTTTTTTTGATCCTCTACTTCTGCACTGTAAAAGATTCTGTTCTTGGTGTCTGGAAGTTCTTTCTTTGGCTCTTCTGGATTCTTTTCTGCTTCTTCATTTGCTTTCTCTACCCACTCGTTCCATTTGTCTAAGTTAGAAAGTTCTTTAAGTGTTTCATCTTCAATTTGCTCTGCAACACTATCTTTAGGTAGAGTATTGTCTGCCTGTGCATACATATCGGCCCATTCTTCATTCTGTTCTTCGATAGCACGTTGTTCTTGTTCTTCTTTGAAGCCTTCCATTAAGAGTTCAGAAGTAGTCTTTTCTTTCTCTTTAGGTTCTTCAGGTTCAACAATTTCAGGTGGTTCGTTAGCATCGATTACTTTTGCTCTATCAAACTCGTAATTTTCTCTATGTGCTTGGTCCCATTCTTCATCTGTGTAACCAGGAGTGGGACTGGTTGGTGAATTATCTGGATCGGACTTTGGGGGCAAACTACCTCCGCCCTTTTGTTCTCTTGCCCAGTTAAATGTGTATTGTGATGCAATTAGTAGTAATACTGCAAGTGGGTCAAATACAAATATAATAACAATAATTACCCAACGTACTGCTTCTTCAAGTAAGTTGTTGTCTGCATTTTCGCCGTATATAAATTCTGCAATGTATTTGATTGGACCTACTTCTGCTTCTAATTTACGATACTCTTTCTCGTAAACAAATTTTTCTTCACGTACTTCATCAATCTTAACTTGCTCTAATTCAATAAACTTTTCAAGTTCTTCTACACGACTGTCAATGTCTACTGTCTTAGTATTTGCTTGATTACGTAACGTTTGTATTCTATCGTTAATTGCTTTAATGCTGTCTACATACTTGGCATCAATATCTGCAAGTACAGTTGTTAGATTCTCGTTGATCTTTCTAATTTCTCTTTGTGCTGAACTGGCAACACTTAATTCGTTTGCTTTTGCTTTTTCAACTGCTTCATCGTATTTTGTACCACCACCTAAACTGCCTTCGAATCTATCCTTGGCCGCTTTAATGTCTGCTTCTTTACGTATTTTGGCTTGTTCTAATCTATCGTTTTGTAGTTGTATTTGTTTGTCTGCATCTTCTCTGGCTGTATCTTTTTCGTCTTTGATCTGTGCATACAGTTCTTTGAGTGCAACTTGTTCTTTTTCAATTAGGCTGTCTACTCTAACATCTTCGCCCTTCATTAAGCGATCAAGTTCTGACTGCCATCTTGTAATTTTTGCTGATGCTCTGTTCTGTTTGTCGTCAAGTGTTTCTATAAGAGCAACTTGTTCTTGCGACATACTTGTTTGTTCAATATGTGCTTTAGATAAGAAACCAAAGATACCCATGCTTGTAATAAACATAAGAATGAATACTGCAATGGAGAGATAAGTCTTAAGCCACCAGGTAGCCTTGCTCCAATACCTGTGCAACCATACTGCCGTTACAAGTTTACCAACTTCAAGTGATACACCCATAACAATAATAGGGATAACGGCCGCGGCAAATATAGCCGCCAGTCCTGCTACGGAATAGTATATTGCTACTGCACTAATTGTTAATGCAGTTAAAAAGGTAATGAGTCCGAATATCATAGTTATCTCCTTAACGTAATATTTATCGTAGTTATAACCACAACATTTATGCTACTTTATCTAACAAAGCGCCATTTCGAACTTCCGTTCTTACATGCGGTTTCCTTAAAACTACGAACCTTTTGTTTGTAGTTTATTTGTGAAAGTAAAACTCTACAAAACCCTCCACCCATCGGATAAGTCATAACTACACTGACCTTACCATGTGTTGAATTGCTTTCTCCAATCCACTCGGTGACATCACCTTCTTGTAAATTGTCTAATGCAAAGAATACTGCTTGTTCTTGTAGCATCTGATCGCCTTCAGGAAGTTTGTATGCCTTCCATTTGGCAAAGTTTGCTACCATGTTTATGTATGAAGTGTTAGGTGAGTAACTTGTGTTAGCACTACTGCCTACAGAGTCGCTTACGTAGGTACGTTTAGTTGTGCCACAGGCCGCTAAACTAATACATAAACTTAGGATTAATAATCTCCCAACCACCATGTTCTCCATTCTCATCAAGTTTACGACATACAAAGCCACGTCTTTGTTCTTGCTTACCTGCAATAGTAACATAGTAATAGTGTGGCCTGCAACTGTCTGCAATGCCTGTTTTCACAATCATGTTGTTCTTTAGATTGGGTCTATCAGTACATTCGACTTTGGTTGAACTGCTTGTTTCACCGTTTGTGGTCTCAATAGTTTCGTCAGTATAACAATACTGAGGAGCCTTGGCCAAGTTCTTGGGTGCCGAACTACAGGCCCCAAGCATGATGAAAAAACAGATTACGAGTGCATATACAAAGATATTATACATAGTCTAACTCTTTGTCATTTTTGCTTGAGCGATTAAAGATTCAAATACATCTTTAGTCATCTTCACTCTCATAAATGTGTGATATTGATCACCCATCTTAAAAGTAAACTTCTCGTCTTCGAGTTGACGACTGATTGCAGTTTTATCTACAATGTGCTCAACATAAGTTCGTGTAACCTTGCCATTGTCTTTGATATCTACTTTCGTAGATGCTTTTATATTACTGTGTATTCTTTCAGCAACGCCTTTGTATGCGAAAGATTTTGCTTGTGCTACAGCCGCCTGGTCATTCCAAGACACACCTTTACCACAAGAATATACATAGTCAGTACCAAACCAGAATAAGAAACCTCCTTCTGATCCAATCTGTTTACACTTTGCATACCATTTAGGTTCTGCATAAGTGTCTCTTTCGGAAACAGTAGTCATTGTACTACAAGCACCCAACATGGATACGAGAGCAATGCCTAATACTGCATTTTTTAATACGCCTTTCATCTACTTGCCTTCCTTAACAAAATAGTGTGTGAAAGCACCTTTGATATTATCAAAGATACCAACGATTTGCTTTTTGTTATTTGCCGTTTGATCTTTAGCCTGTTGCCAACTATCTTTTTGGAACTCAACAGTTTTGTTATATTCGTTAATAACAAACTGTGATACCTTGTTGTTAACTGCAAAGTCTTTTGCGTTCTCAACATCTTTGATAATTGGATTATCATTTGCCTGTGTTGCGGCGGCAGAAACAATCAATGTTGCTACAGCCAATGTTGCCAATGTTTTCATTTTAGTCTCCTTGTTAGCCTATTCATTATCTTAACAGTATATACAACTCTATATAAAAAGTCAACCACTATTTTGCCAATTTGTTTTTAGCCAAAATGTTCTTGATTTTATTAACTTTCATTTTAACAAGTTTGGTATATTCTGGGTTTGTACTCCACTCGGACAACAAATCAATTTGTTTATCCAAGTCTATCTTACCTGAGTCTAATTGTTTTGCACGTTCAACTCGATATTCTTCGTATGCATGATACTCGTTTACATTACGAATCATATCTTTGACGCTATCGCATTTGGTTTTGTACTTCTTTACACCAAACTCTGCGTCAGGTAATTCTAATGGTTTCATTTGTGGTGCTTTTGGATCCCACGTCCTGTAACCAAATAAGTTATTGCCTTCTACTGCAAATCTACTTTTGCCATAGCCAGTTTCCAAAACTGCCATTGCTATAATAATCATCTTAGGAACACGTTGTTCATGTTCAATAGTCATGTTTAAAAAGTCCACACAACGTCCTACGCCACTAATGAATTCAATATCGTTTGTGTATTCAATGCTTGGTTGTACAAAACCAAATGCTTTCCATTCATTTTGAAATGAAGCCTTGGCTTTTTGTATAATGTTATTCTCTACCCAAAAATTAGGAAAGAAAGTACCTGCTCCATAACTACCAAGTCCAATTCCTATCATTAATATTATTACGAGTACAGGTTTCCGTACTCTATTCCAAAAGTGTTTTACAGTCTTTCCCATTTAGTTCCTTCGCATTTGTGCATATTCGGTTGCGGCCTTTTGTCCGTTCTTGTCATCATCGTCTGCAAACACAGGCACAAGGTTTGACTTGTGCATCATAGCAATACCTACAAGTTTACGTTCACCTGTATAGTGCATTGGTTCTTTCTTCTTTGCAGGACCAAAACTGTCCTTAGATGATAATGATGGAATGTGTTCAGTTTCGCGAACCTGTGGTCCAGAATAATGCCACGGTGTACTCATAACTGTTTCTGTCTTACGTTTGTAACGACCGTGGATATAATCTATATAGTCATCAAGTGTCATTTGCATATGATGGCAATGTACCCTACGCATTTGTTTATTATGTTTCTTTAACTCCGAGGTCCACTTCTCTATTTGCTTTTTTGTAAATTTTGTTTTCTTCTTAGGCTTACGAGTATTAAGTGTTGTAAGTCCTCGTTCAAGATGCATCGTCATAAGTAATACCTCAAAGTTAAAATTGTATTATAAATGTAACATATATTTTGGTGTTTGTCAACGATTAATGAAGTAGAATTGGTTGATCGAAAAACGTCCTTTACCAATAACTGTGGATACTTCATGTTGCTCAAAACTTGGAAATAGAATAATAGTATTGTTATCCATGTGCGGAGTATATTCATACTCTGGGAACTTTAGTTCTCCGCCTGTAAATTCTTTGGGTACTTTCCAAAATGTAGTTACTGCACTAATTGTTGCATGATCGGCATGATGTGCATATGAACTACCATCTGGATAGTAATTTACCTGTGTTAAATCCTCATTAGCCATATCCAAATATTTCATAAAAGGATTTTCTTTTAGTTCATCTGTAATACTATAAATTAATCTGTTTGCTTGAAGTGTATGACTTTTGGTTCTGTCATCTTTGTAATACCAATCCAAACTTAATCCAAGCATTCCGTTGCTTCGTGGATCACCTGTTGCTCTCTTGTCTGCAAGAACAGGACTTAATTCATTAAGTTCTTTCCAAATTAAACTTTCATCACGTGGCGAATAGTAATCATATATAATGGTATGATTAAAAGGCACGGTTAGATTTATTATTCTCATATTATTATTATACTTTCTTTAGTTAATAAAGTCAACCGGAATTGGCAGAGGACCAAGGAATTGAACCCTGTCTTGCTGGGTTGGAGCCAGCCGTGCTACCGTAACACTTGTCCCCTATATATTACTTTGTAAAACGTAAACTGTAACTTCTACCGTTATGTGTAAAACGGACGGTTGAGTGTGAATACACTTCAGCCTGTGATTCGTTATAACGTGTTTCTACAGTACAGAACCTTGCAGTTCCTGATTTGGCTTTACTATTGTTGTGTCCAATAATGCCTCCAAGTAGGGCTCCAACTGCTCCCCCATTCTCAACATTTTTGGTTACGTTATTACCAATGATGCCACCTACGATTGCACCAGTTAACATGTCTCCTGACTTGTCCCCTGATACTGGTCTGTCTGTGCATACTTGCACTTCATATGGTTGCTTGTTAATAACAGTTTTGTAATGGTCTTGCACTACTGCAATCTCAGCCTGTGCTGATGATACGGTAGCCATAAGAAAGGCTCCTGCTAAAATACCTGTTCTCATTTGATTGTCCTTCTCTGCCGACGGCTTTGTTAAGTGCAACTTTTCTGTTGCCAGGTAAGTTGCCAACCCCGTCACATAGTTAGACTATGCGGCAAGAGCAAAGTTTTCGTTTGCGTCTATAGTTTTGCTTGATTTACGGTCATCGCCTACCGGTAACTCCACAATGCCTAATCCGCCTGTCGATCCTACATCACCCCCTCAAAGCACACCGTGATGTGTTTTAAGTGATTGGTGGAGGTGCCGGGAATTGCACCCGGGTCCAGTTCGTTGTCGCCACGCTTCAACGTTACAATACTATTTAAACATCTTTAGGCTAAGATGTCAACCTCTTTTTTAACTTTTATTGCTTTTTTAGGCTGTTTAATTGGTTCTAACCAACTATCTGCTATGTAGGCTTGGGGACTTGGCCCAAGTAATGTTGTGATGTCTTCTGCTTCTATCCACCAGTAATGGTCAGATATTAAGCATTGGCAAGGCATACCTCTGAATTGGAATTGCTCGCCTTTTTCAAACTTTCCTATATACTCTTTTACTTTTACTATCAAGCCAACATTTTGTGGTCGTATGGAAAAAGTGATGTGGGCTACATCGCCTTGAGTACACTTCATAGGATTAGACTTTTTTAAGATTGCCGGCGACAGTTTTGCCCCTGAACTCTACTTCGTCGTATGTTAATGCCATACCTTCAACGATAGAGTCCTCAACTATGCCTGCTTTTTTGAATTCTGAAATATGGACAAATATGTCCTTGGTTGCACCACTTGGCGTAATGAAACCAAATCCTTTTACAGGATTATACCATTTTAAATTTCCGTTGTTCATTATATTATTAAGTACCCTCTAATTTATACTTATATTTAGTTATAGGAATCTATTTATCAAGAAAACAGTACAAAAAAGTACTGTTTCCTTGTATTAAGTTTATAGAAATTAAAGAGCGTTTTTCTTCTCTTGAATCTCAGCACGTCTTGACTTTGCAAGTTTACCCATGTTACCTAAGGCTTTTCTTGCTCTTGCCGCCGCCGCTTTGACATTCTTTGTATCGAATGACTCTGACTCTTTTAAATAGTTTTCATATTCAGCAATAATTTGCTCATGAATTGTTGACATATCTTTCTCCTGTAATGTGTTTATAAACGGTGCTCCAGAACTTTGCAAGTGGAATACCGTCTACGAATTCGTTCTTATTATATTCGTGTTCGATGATGATAGGGTTCAGTCCAAGTCGTTTACCGACCAATGCATTTTCTACCTTATCTTCTATCCACCAGGCCCCTGAACCTTCGTACTTTGCAAGTGCTTCATCTTTGTCAGCACCCGTAGGCAAAAAGGTAATGTCGGAAATAGTGCCTTTACCAAACACATCTTCGCAGTTCATTCTGCGTAGTGCTTGTGCAGGCCTGTCCGTGTGTAATGATGTGATAGCCTTAAATTCATAGCCTTTTTCTTTAAGTGCTTTCATAACCTCTACACTGTCTCTCAATGGTTCCAAGAAAGCGATCCAAGCACTTCTGTTGAAATACTCGATTAAGAACTTGCCTTGTTCTACACTTATCTCTTTACCATGTCGTTCTTGCATCCATTCAGTAACTTTGTATTTTGTATTGTCTACTTCAACAATATTTTCCAAAGCCATGAATTGTAAGAAACTGTTCTTCCAGTCTAAGACTGTACCGTCAATATCGATTAAAATTAATTTGTTGCTCATGATAATGTTTTAATCCCTGTGGTTACTTCAATATACTTCTTCTGTGTCTCCTTCTCACACTCTGCAATAACCATTACACTTGTTCTTGGTAGTGTAATATCTGCAAGTGGATTAGCAGTCATCATAAAGGAACCTAACACAAGACCTTTTGGACCTTGCATCAGTGTTAACGGCTTATGCAATTTGTAAACATCATCTCCAATAGATTCAATACGAGCAACTATCTCTTCTCCTGATACGAGTTTGATAGATACAGTATCTCCTTTTTTGTATGGTGTTTCAATTAGCATTATTGTTTAATTCCTTCCATTCCGGTTTCTTCAACATATGAAGCCAAAGCCTCATAGCCTCCTATATACTTACCGTTAAGGATAATTTGCGGTACCGATCTTGGCTGTGGCATACCATTTACTTCAAATTCTTCAAGTAATTGCTCACGGGTTAAGTCTGTTCCGACTTCTTTTACTGTGTATTCAATATTCAAATTATCTAATAGTGCCTTTGCTTTAACACACGAAGGGCAAGATGGTTTTGAATAAACGACTGTTGGTTGTTTGCTCATTGTACTTCCTTTGCTTTTGGTTATAGAGTAAATCCTTTGAACGTATCTTTTTCTACGTCTTGTTTAATTCCACCAATTAGATAACTCTCGACTTCTGTTTCTTGTGGTGCGACTTGTAATCCTGCACTTGACAACCAATGTTGTGTCCAAGGTAAAGGATTAGTGTTAAGTGGACGATCGTAAATTGTTTTAAGACCAAGTGCTTTCAATCTCTTGTTAGCAATAAACTCTACATAGGCATGTAGTAAGTTCTCGTTCAAACCAATAATTGATCCGTCTTTGAACAAATAGTCTGCCCAACGTTTTTCTTCGTCAACACAATCTCTCCACATCTGATAAACATCTTCTTCACATTCTTTTGCAATCTTAACAAAGTCTGGATCGTCATCACCTTTCGCCCAATGCTTTAGAATGTGCGTTGAAAGGTTAAGGTGTGTTGCTTCATCTCTTGCAATTAATGAAATGATCTTTGCAGACCCTTCCATAAGTTTAAGTTCACCAAATGCAAACGTACATGCAAATGAAACATAAAAACGTAAACCTTCTAAGATGTTTACAGTCATCATTGCTTTGTACAGTTGTTTCTTAACTTCGTATAAATCGCCTTTACCTCTTTCAAAGTAATCAGTAGCGATATTATAAAACTTATCGTATTCTTTTGTAACACTTTCAGCACGTTCGATAATTTTCTCATCATCTAAGATTGTATCAAACACTTCTGCTGGATCAGGATAGACGTTCTTAACAATATGTGTATATGAACGACTATGGATAGTTTCAAAGAAGTCCCATGCTACAACACAACTTTCTAATTCAGGTACAGAAACATATGGCAAGAAAGCAAGACATGGTCCTCTTCCTTGTACACTATCAAGTAACGTTTGATATTTCAAGTTACTTGTAAAGATATGTTTTTGCTCTGGACGAAACTGTGCATAGTCCGCCCTATCCTTCTGAAGGGAAACCTCCTCAGGTCTCCAAAAATAACTTAACATTGTCTGATTAAGTTTATCAAATTCTGGGTATTTGAATACGTCATACCTCTGAGTATTCTGATCCTCACCAAAGAACATGTGTTGCTTTGTGAAATCTACTTTGTTCTTATTGAACACTGTTTTCTTTGACATTTGCTTTATGCACCTCTCTCTATGTACTTGTATATGTTACTATCTTTATTTAAGTTTGTCAAGTATTAAATTGCACAAGAGTCGCAATATTCTTCGTATTCTTCATCAGAACCGTTAAATTGGTCTCTTGGAACTTCTACATTGACAAGTGGAGTACTTATCTCTTCTTTCGGTTCTTCTACTTCATCAGCACCTTTAAAGTCATAAGTATTCTGATAATAACTTGTCTTCCAACCGTACTTGTATGTGTTCAATAAGTCCTTAAACATTATGCTCATAGGTACTTCATTGTTTTCGAAGTGTGTTGGATTATATGACCAGTTACCACTAATGGCTTGATCGAAAAACTTCTGCATTACTGCTACTATATTGATATAACCATCATTGCTTGGCATATCCCAAAGTAGTGTGTAGTAATTCTTTAATGTAGTATATTGTGGAACAATCTGCTTAAGAGGCCCTTTCTTGCTTTTCTTAACGGACAAGTATCCTCGAGGTGGCTCAATACCGTTTGTGGCATTCGACACAATGGAACTGCTTTCCGATGGCATCTGTGCGGACAAAGTTGAGTGCCGTAGGCCGGACTCAGCGATAAGTGATCTAAGATTTTCCCAATCATACTTTAGTTTAATGTTACATACTTCATCAAGTTCTTTTTTGTAATGGTCAATTGGTAAAAAGCCATCAGCATATTTTGTTCTATCAAAGTAATCACATTTACCTTTCTCTTGTGCAAGTTTGTTAGAAGCCTTTAACAAGTAGTATTGAAATGCTTCTGACAGTTCGTGTACTTTTGTTAATGCTTTCTTGTCGTTGTATTTAACTCCTTCGCGAGCCAAGTAGTGTGCAAGTCCAATATAACCTACGCCTAACGAACGTCTTGCTTTTGTAGATACTTCTGCCGCTTTCACAGGATATCTTTGGTAATCAATAATTTCATCTAATGCTCTAACGGCAAGTTCACATAGTTCTTCTAAGTCATCTAACTCTTTAAGTACACCTACGTTAATTGCAGAAAGGATACACAATGCAATCTCACCTTGCTCATCATCAATGTGCTTCAATGGTTTAGTTGGCAATGTAATCTCTTGACACAAGTTACTCATGTACACTGTGTCTTTGAATGAACTGTGTGTATTAGCATGGTCAACGTTCATAAGATAGATACGTCCTGTTTCAGCACGTTCTTTTAACATTGAACTAAACAGTTCCATTGCTGGAATAGTTTTCTTTTTAACCTTAGGATCCTTTTCTGCTAACTTATAAAGTCTTTCAAACTCTTGTTGGTCGCTATAGAATGCTTCGTATAGTCCTGGCACATCGTGTGGTGAGAAAAGACTTATTTCGCTACCAGCCAAAAACCTTTCATACATTAATTTATTAAGTTGAATTGAATAATCTAACTTACGTACTCTGTTGTCCTCTGTACCTTTGTTATTTTTTAGTACAAGGATGTCTTCAATCTCTTTGTGCCACAATGGAAAATGGACAGTAGCACTACCGCCACGTACACCATTCTGTGTACAACAACGTACAGTACTTTCAAACTTTTTAAGGAAAGGAATAACACCTGTGTGTGCTACTTCTCCTCCTCTGATCTTTGAGTTGATGGCTCTAATTCTTCCACTATTAATTCCGATGCCTGCTCTTTGGGCCGTGTAACGTCCAATAGCCATGTCACTACTAAAAATGGAATCGAGGCTATCATCACTATCAACAAGAACACAAGAAGCAAACTGGCGAACAGGAGTTCGAACGCCTGCCATAACAGGGGTCGGTATGTTGATTTTAAAAAGCGAGGTCGCGTCATAGTATCTCCTTACGTAGTACATTCTTTCCGCTTTAGGATAATTTGCAAACAAAGTTGCGGCAATCATCATATACATGTGCTGAGGAGTTTCAAACAGTTGTCCACTGCTTCTATCTTGACACAGGTACTTGTCAACAATTTGTCTTAGTCCTGCATACGTAAAGTTCTCATCACGGTTACGTTTAATGTATTTGTCTAATGTTAATATTTCTTCTTCTGAGTATTGTTCTAAGATGTCTGGATCGTAAACACCACGGTCGATGTTTGTCTTAATCATTTGCATAAGAGGAGCATTGTCGAATTCGCCGTAGACATCTTTGTATGTTGCGTACAATAATAAACGTGACGCCACATATTGATAGTTAGGATTTTCTAAACTAATCAAATCATTTGCAGACTTGATCATAATTTCTTGAATTTCGTCTGACGACATACCATCGTAAAACTGAATGTGTGAACTCATTTCTACTTGCGATGAACTAACGCCTGTTAATCCTTCACATGCAAATTCTACTACCTTGTGGATCTTGTTTACATCTAATGGCTCGCTGGAACCATCACGCTTTTTTATGTTAATATTTGACATTCGACTTCCTCTTCTTTCTTACATTATGCAAAAAAATATTTAGTGAAGAGCTGGCATTGGATATACCTTTTGTGGTACCCAACTTCCTGGCGCTTCGTTGTGTTGTATTATGCTTTTGCCCATAGGTTGTATAAAAGTTTGTCCTATAGATAAGAGCATAAAGGTTTCCTGTTTTTCAACTTCCGTAATAATATGTATCTCAAAACGGTTCTTGGAAAACCGTTCTGTTAATTGTAAAGTATAACATATTCCTAAAATAATGCAAGTCTCTGTGTAACCATTTTCCTGAATAAGTTCCCATGGACCACGCCAAGTTCGGTTATCCCATATGTTAATACTCTTGTTATGTACTACCGGAGCATGTGAGTAGGCTTCTACAACATCACGTAACGGATCTTTCGATGCTTCGAGTGTGTCTCGGAGTGCCTTCCATTTGATTAATCTATCCTCATATACTTCTGAAAACATTATGTTACTATTTAATTTTTAATTGATACTTTGTATGTAAAGTCGGCATTTTCACTAACCACGGTGTTCTTCATTCTAATTGCTAACGTGTCGTTAACAGTATCAGAATTGATATCAAATAGTTGTGCTTTTAACTCTAACTTGTCTGCAATTCCTGCATCTCCGTTATAGTCATATGTGTCACTGTATGTTACTGAGTCATTGCTTTTGTTAACAATAACTTCTAATATACCTTGACGCATAGCATCTACTTGGTTACTCTTATATTGGTATTCAATAATGTATGTACGAGTATAGTCACCTGGTAGTCTAAAGATAGTTTCAAATGAGTTCTGTTGAATTGTTTGTATCTTATTACTAAAACTATATCCTGAATGGATTGGTCCTTGTACTTCTGAAATGTAAGGTGTAGTTTGGAAAGCAGTATCTAACATAAGATCGTTTGTTCTGCTAAACCAATCGCCACAAGTCTTGTTGCCTTCCTGTACACTATTGATAATAGTGTAAGCCGCCGCAGTACTTGTACCGCCGTTGTTACCTACATTTAAAAATTTGTTATTTGAACTTACATTGTATCTGCCTGTTTGGAAAATGATTGCGTTTCTATCAATGTTACTAAATGTAGAACTTTCAAACAAGTTTCTTTGTGGTCCTGTTGATTGTCCTTGAGCACCTACGATTGTGTTCTCTCCAAACCATACTCCGTATGATAAAAGATCAAACAAACAATTTGTAAATGTATTTTCGTATACATCGTCATCACTCTTAACACCGTGAGCAAAGCCATCAATCTTAACATCATCAAACAAGTTATTGAAACAACCAACAACTGTACTTAGGTTGTCCATGCTAACTCCAATACTTGCCGCAACAATACCTATGCCTGATGTCCACGGTCCTTTTATCTGTAAGTTCTTAAACACACTGTTCTTACAACTTACAAGTTCAATACCTGTGAAACTTCCTAAGTTGTGTTGTAGTGTCATGCCTTCTAATGTAATGTCTTGTGCTTGTGTAAGTGATGTACTTGTACTGTCATCAGCATAGTTGCCTGGTGTACTGTTACTGTTCACTGTAGTAAAGATAGGATAGTTGCCTGTCTGTATAATAAATGTTTTGTTTCTACCTGCACCTTTGATAGTTGCGTGTGGAGGTATCTTAATTGAGTTTGAAATGTTATATGTACCTGCTTCTAAAACAAGTGTAACTCTACTTTGTGTTGTACCTTTTGAAGCAGTGTTAATAAACAACTGATCAATAGCACGTTGTAGTGTTGAAGTTTGATCTGAACCATCACCTATTCCACCGAAAGACTTAATGCTAACGATGTCATCTAATCTGCTTTGAAGTGTTCTTTTGATTGGTCCACTAACTGTTGCACCAGTTTGGATTGTGCCATCTTGATAAGTGTATTGATCTGCAAGTGTAAAAAGGTTATCGTTTTCAGTTAATACTTTTGTATTACCTACTGCCGGTGATCCTTCACTAACACTGCCGTTACCAATGTATAGTTCTTGTGAGTCTACTGCCCAGCCAAGTTCACCACCTGCAAGTTGAGGTATTCCTGAACCACTGTTTTTGCGTCCTCTACGTATTTGAATTCTTGATATTTGAACTACAGCCACTTACTAACTCCTAAATTGTTATTAGTATTTATCGACTTCAAGCGAACTTATCGTAGTACATATACACACGATCCCACCACTTTTGCTCCCACTCTGCAAAGTTTTCTGGTAATAAATCGAACTGTTGATACTGTAAGTCGCGACTGCACATGAATACGTGGCCTTCCTTAATATCTGTACCGTATATTTCGTTATGTGCTAAGGCATAGGCTACAAGTTGCAAATAGTAATCCTCTACCCATTCTGCTTTCTTAGGTTTGTTAGTTTGTTTAAAGTCCATAATAGCAGGCTGTCCTTTGTATTGTCCTACAAGGTCTGTAGTTCCTGCATAGATCTTAGGATGAAACAAGTTAATCTCTGATCCCCATACTTCATCTACATGCGTCATTGCTTCTTCTTTAATTACTGTTGCCATTTTATGTGCCTGTTGGGCATATGGATTACTGCCTGGCTGTGGCCATTCTGCAAGTTCAATATAGTCTTCAAGGTACTTGTGCATACGTGTACCAACACCAGCCGCTTCAGTAACAATCTCTTTGGCCTTTTGTTCTCCTACACGTTTCTTCCATGCAATCAATCCTGACTTGTCTTTTGTTTTATCTAAGATTGTAGTAACACTTGCGACAGCATTACCATCTGGACAAGCATACAAACGTTTACCGTCAACAGACTGTTTTTTGATTTCGCTATACTGATAGCGTTCTGTAATTAATGACAAAATTATTTCCTCTTATATTCGATATCGTAAACGACAGTACGTCTAATACTGTCGGTAGGATACACACCGTGCCACACTTTACCTTCAAGGCATACTATGCCTCCTTGTACACTTGGAAAGTGTTGTGGGTGTTGGTATCCATTGGGTTCTGGCATTATTGAAAAAAGCATACCGTTAAACTTATTCTTTGTATTATGATATATTGGAACATCATCTAAGTGTATAACGGCACTAAAAGTATTCTTATCCATATCTCCTTGATGTACATGAAGTCCTTGGTATCCACCTTTTTGATAGTAGATGATCCAAGATTCAATACATTTGAATTCGGTTATATTTTTAAATGCAAGTTGCTGTTCAAGCCATAGAAAGAATCTATCTTGTATTCTTTGGTAGTCTTGATTATCTTTTGGAATATAGATCTGCTCGCCATCTACAGTTGTAGTGCCGGTGCTTTCGTCATCTGCAATAATTTTATCAAATAATACTTCAAACTCTCTATATTGAGGATAGAGAGAATGCCAAGTCCATTGATCTGCAACTTCTTTATAATTTTCCATTACTTACCTTTAGTCGTAGCGTACATTATATAGTACTTACGTTATAAAGTCAAGTGTTTTTTTATAAGTGGATTATTGCATTGCATTGGCAGTAGCACTTTGAGCCATTTGGTCAACTGTGTCATCGCCTTGTGCAGGTTGTTGTGGTTCTTCGCCACCTTTGAGTGTTATGCCTTCAGGATCAAAACTTGCAACAAGTTCTTGTACTATTGGATCCTGGTCGTAAACTGCTTTGAAAGTCTCTTGGTCATGTTGCTCACCGCCCATGTTATCCATGTAACCGTTAAGTTCGTCCCAAGAGACTTTTTCAGTTTTGTTTTTTACAAGTAAATTTAAGATTTTCGTTAGATTGGGTGAAGCAGACTCAATTACTTTTTTTTTGAGTCAGCACCTCCAAGTATAGTACCAAGTCTACGTGAACGCTCTATGCTTTCTCTTGCTGGTCTACCTGCGTCTTCTTCGCCACCTGTTGCTGGCTCTGCCGCGGCAAACTCATCACCACCTTCTTCTGCTGGTGCTTCTGCTTCTGCTTCTGCGTCTACTGTTGGTTCCATTTCTGGATCTTCTTCTGCTGGTGCTTCGTCGCCCATTGTTTCTGGTGCACCCTCGCCTGTCAGTACGGCTACGCCGCCTGTTAATGCGTCACGTGTTGTTTCAAGTGTTGTGAATAATTGTTCTAATGCTGGCTTAACTGTTCCTATGAATGATTCAGATTGTTCACTGCCCATTTCATCTCTAATCTTGTCGCCTATTTCAAGCATTGATTCTGTTTGCATTTCTGCTGTGTCTTCCATCCAGCCTGTAACTCTGTCAACCATGTCCTTTGCGGCCATAACAAGTGTTGCTTCTTCTTCAGCGCCTTCTGTGATTGCTTTGTCTGCTTCTACATCGCCTTCTACAATATGTGCTCTTTCATCAATTGCCTGGTTAATAACTTTAAGGAACATACTTTTCTTTTGGTAATCTTCGTTACCTACTGCATCAAATGATTCGTTAGTTTCGATATCATGTAATGCTGTACGCAATTTGTTTCTTGCGTCCATTAATTGATCAGTTGAAAACTTATCTACGTCTACTGTTTGTCCGAATCTTTTATCAAGGCTTTCGTTCAAGCTCTTTGCTGTGATCGGTTTATTAAAATGGCTTATTCTCATTGCTTGTTCCTTTTAACTATATTTATTTATCAAAAAGATAGTTCTCAATTTGATCCCTGATACGCATACATTCGTCCATTGCTATCTCAAACCGCATTTGCGCCGAATCTGCACGTATTTCGTCCTTACTATGCTCTACAGTATACTTATAAAATATAGCATCGTTATAGTATTTACTCAATTTAGACTCTAAACGCTTAATATCAGATACAGAATGGTGTAACCCATGTGCTGTGCAATGTGCGATTGCAAGTGCAGTAGTCTTAGACGGGGTAAAGATTACATGGGATTTGTCTACAAGATTGAATACATGATACCCTTTACCGTTTCTACGCATGACAACATTCTTTATGCGTATGCTATTACCCTTTTTATATGGTACGGGATACTCTGCCAGTTCGGCATCCATTATCTCGTTTAAGAGTTTAGTTATATTAGGGTTTGTATGTTTCATTTGCCATAACCAGTATTCTACCGTTTTTAACTACTTTACTTACTAAAGCCTTTCTGATAAGAGATTCAATCACGAATTGCTCTCTTTCAGTGTAAGCATGAATAGGAGTAACATCTCCTTTAGACATTTGGTTCAATACTTCTGATTCCTCATTGCTTAATGCTATTGTAAAAGTCTGTAAAAGTTCGTTAATTTTCATTGGTTATCCAGTTGTCATTTGCTTGATAATTGGATCCAAATCTTTTTTAACATGAACTGTTTTTATTGGTTCGCCTGGTTTGGCTTTTGGATTTTTCAGTGTTACTTCATTGCCCTTAACACTGTCTATTTCAAAGTCTTGTTGTTTTCCTTGTGCATCTGGCATCGGAAGAGTACTTCCGGGTTTTAATACTGCCTGTGCCATCTTGTTAGCAACCATACCTTGTGCTTTATTCACTGCCTTTGTTGCAAGTTTCTGTGCGGCGCCTTTAGCACCTTTCGCGGCCATCTGTCCCATCTTCTGCCCTACTCTGCCAATGCCTTTTGCACCTGCCTTCGCAACTGCTCCTGCACCTTTAGCCGCCATCTTACCTGCGGCCGCGGCACCTTTCATTGCTAACTTGCCTGCCGCTCCTGCGACTGCACCTAACATTGCTGGGACTGCCTCGTCAATCTGTTCTGGAGTGTAATGAGGATACTTGTTTGCAAGAATTTCTCTTGCACGTTCTTCAGTAAGTTGAATCTCGTTGTATCTCATTATCTTGATCTCTTTCTACTTCTTGTTTTAGGTCTAATGTTTTTCAGGTTACGTCTGCCTGACCTGTTAATCCTTGCCAAGCGTTGTGACTGACCTCCTGCTCTTTTTCTACGTGCCGTTGCAATCTTCATCGCACTACCACGTCTTGCCTTTGCTCTCTTTATGTTAATCGAACTTTGTACCCTTTTAGGTTTGTTACAAGTTTCTGGCTTTGCAACAATACGTCCTTTACGTGAGCCTGTTGTACATCTGTATTTACGCACAATCTTACCACCACGTCGGCCTGCAATTTGTAACGCTCCTTCTGTAATTATCTCACTAACAATCATTACTTTCTCTTCTTAATTGCTATACGTTTGTTAGGCACTTTAAACCCTGCTCCAGATCTGTTCATAGTTCTTACTCTGATACTTGCTGGATTAGTACGTTTAGTTCTTCTTGCCTTACGTGCCATTCTTGCACCAAGTCTGGCTCTTGTTTTCTTCATGCGTATCTTTGCTTTGATATTCGGTGCGGCAAAGCACTGTCCTATCTTAGATACAATACGCCCTTTGCGATGTCCTGTGGTACAACGATACTTACGGACTACTTTCTTACCTGAACGAGCCCATATCTGTTTTTCTACAAGAGGTGCGATAATATCTTCTATTAACATAACACTTGTATTTAGTGTCTTAAGGATTAGTTGAAGTTGATAAGGATAACGATTATTGTAGAAAGGAGCCCTGCTACAATAGTTCCGGAAGCACCAACGATTACTTTGATCATAGACTTATTGCCGTTTTGTATGTCCGAATGGATATGTTCTACCTTTTCTTCGATCTTACCTAAACGACCTTCTAAGGATTTATATCTCTGTTCGCACAAGTCTACGTGTGCTTCTAAATTTTCTTTTTCTAAACTTGTGGCTCTTGCCATCTGTTCTCTCCATTGCGTGTTTATCGTGCAAGGGGCCTATTATGTACCTAATTGAGATGTAATGTTTGCCTAAATTATAATAATATTTATACTGATTTTACTCTGCATTCTCTGGTAAGATAAAGATGATATTACACTTCTTCTTACTCTTTGTTCTAAATGCTTTGTTATCAGTATTTATCGATTCTGTTAGGTTCGCTACCACAGGTACTAAATCAAAATCATCTTTAAGTGTATTAAGATCTGTTCCTGCAACTGCTGTTTCAACATCAAACTCAAAATCCCAAACTTTATGTTTACCCGTAAAGTCTGTACCAAAAACCCCAGTTACGTCTTGTTCAGAACATAATGGACTTACTTCGTAGTAAGGATTGAAACGCATACTCAAACAGTTAAAGAAACTCATGAAGTTGGCTTGTTGATTGATTAACTGTTTATCAGCCTCGTTGTGTTTATACTTACGAGTCTCCGTAATATCTATTAGGGTTCTGATCGTGACTTTCATAGTATTACTTATAGTCATAAAAAAAGGGCCCAGTAAAAACTGAGCCCTTTTAAACTTCGTATTAGTTAAAAACTAATTACGCAGGGTTTTGGTCAAAGTCTGCAAGTAAACTTGAAGTTACTCCAGTTGAACCAGTTCCAAAGTCAGCCGCCGCAGTAAATGCGCCAGTTCCTTGAAGTGCAACTTGTACTGCATCAGTAGTTCCACTTGTGAACACACCTGATTCAGTTAAAACAGATACACCAGCGATTGTGTGTGCATCGTTAGTTCCAGCAACATCACCTGCCGCAAGATATGTTAACGCCGCATCTAATTCTGCTTGTGTCATGTTAGTTTTTGCAAGGTTGATGATTCTTGTTTTTCCACCTAAACCATTTCCTGCTTTAGCGATTCCGCCGTTTCCTTGTGCTATTCCAGCCATTTTTTTTCTCCTATGTTAAAATAAAGAAATACTTCTTCTCTTAAATGACATCTTCATTACTCTATGAAGTTGTTACTATTATTTAGTCTTTTTTGGAAGTTTGGCTCTGTAATGCACGTCTTTCCAGTGCTTTTAGCATGGAAATGAATGCAGGACCGCCTTTTACTATATTATCTATAGTTTTAATGGCAGGCATGTATGCTCTAACCATTTGTGGAGGAATAGGTTTACCTTGAACGGCCATCTCAATAAATTTCTTGGCAAGCATTAAATTCTTTGTGCCAAGTAAGAATCTATAGAAGCCTAAGTCTTTTATGTCAACACTTACATCTGGTATTGATACAGTTGGCTCTGGATCTCTAACCTTAGCAGATTCAAGATCTCTAACTGCCGCCAATGCTTCTAAGTGTTCAATGATGTCACTGCTTCTTAGTTTTGCTCTACAAGCATACAACAAACGTGTAACAATTTTCTTTTTGTCGCCTGTTGATAATCTATTGAAGTTGAATAAACTTCTACGTATTGCTTTGTAGTCTGTGTTTACAATATTCAAAGCACTTTCAATACCTAAGAATACTGTTTGGTCATTTAAAGAAGTTACCCTGCCTGTTGACATAGCCATCAAATATCTATTGAATGCCATTGCAGGCAATGTAGTTCTTCTACGAATAGCCATTGCCGCTTTGGGATCTTTAAGTTTGTTTAATGCTTCTTCATCACCTTGTACAAAGTATGCAAAGTTATATAAATCTGTTGCATACATTCTAAAGTGTTTGTAACTATCTCTGTCTGTTGTTCTCTTAGCATAACCGTGAGCAACTGGAGCAAACTGAGGATACCTTCTTAATAACTCAAGGACGAGCATAGTAAGGTATAGTCGCTCACAACAATCTGTGTAACTTAATACACGTTGATTGCCGCTATCGCGAGTCATTCTCGCTTCGTGCAGTTCTGTTAAGAAATCCATCATCTTAGGTGTAGTTACTTCTCTCTGGTGCGTCTCCTTGACCTTTAACATACTTCTCAAGGAATGCTCTAATCATATCGTCTTTGCTACCTGCTTTTAAAAGCATACCAAGTGTTTCACTATTCTGTACGTCTTTTGTAAACTCACGTTTGATTGCAGGTTTAACTTTATCAGTAGTTAACAACATTTTAATTGTTGCCGCTTGTTCTGGACTACATGGCATTTCTTTACCATCATCAGTCTTACAAGTTTTTACTGGGTTTGGATTACCTCTTGAGTCAAGTACTTTGCCTACTTGGATAATCATTGGTGTGTTTTTGAATTCAGCATCCATGCCTGCATCATCATCGTCTGCTATATCAGGACCGCCAAGTCCTAAGTCTCTCATGTCGTCATCGATTTCGTGCATTTTCACGTCATCTAACATTTCTTTTAGTTTCATTGTTTGCTCCTATTATCTTTGTACCGATCTATTGGCTTGAGTAAACCCGCCCTTGCCTCGGTTGACAAGTTTCATATCACCCTTGGAACCAGTTACAACATAACCTTCACCACCCGGTTGTCCGTTAATGGTTGCTTTTACATCTGCATCTTGGTTGTTCAATTGATCAATGATGTTATTTTTTACATTCATGATGCCGTTTACGGTATCCCATATAGCACTGAATGTACTTACGTTCTCACTAATGTACTCTTGTATCTTTCTTTGTTTGTTTGCACTAACCTTAGAAGATCCTATCCATTTAATAAAGTCACGGCCTAAGTTTTCTAAGCCGGAGTCTACTTTCTGGTTTACATAAGTGTACAATATGTTCGGGAAGTCAGTAACTTGCATCTGTTTAAGTTTTGCTTTGTCAAGGAAACTGTCAATAGCACTACTGTTTCTTGAGATGATGTTCTCTAACTTCCCTATTGAACTTTCATCAACCTTTACGGTTTCTGAAACTGTTACTGGAGGAATCACAAGTAAATCTGTACCCTCCATAATGTCAAAGTCGTTGAATGGTTGTTCGTTACCATCTTCGTCAATGACTCTGTGAACTACTACCCCTATCTTACTTTTATTAATCTCTTTACCTAAATCACTATCTGTCTTAACTGTGTATTGTACAATGTTAGGTTTGAAGTGATACATGTTTTGTTCTTGTTGTGGCTCATGGAAGTATAGCATGTCTCCTTTAAAGTAACCTTTAAAGTTTTTAGGTGTAGCCTTTTCCATAATAGGCCAAGCCTTTGCCATGTTGGCTCCTAATGCTTTAAAACCTTTAGGATCATTCTTTGCTCCGGGTCTGGCCAAGAACATTTTGTTAACTGCTTCTGGACTCTTTGCTTTTCCATCATATCCTTTTGCGACAAAGCCTCCTTTGTCTGTGAGTATAAACTCTCCATTTTCATCGCGGCCAAAAATGACTGCGGGAGATCCATCCCATTTGATTTGTACATTGTCTGTCTTCTCCGCCATTGCTCTAATTTTTTGTAATGCTCTCTTTGCACCTGCACTACCATTAAAGAAAATTAAATCTTCTATGTGTTGGATACGTGCATCTAAACTTTCTAACATTCTTGTACGGTTCTTGTCTTTGTTAAAAAAGTCTTTACCTTTAACTTGGTCTATTGGCTTAATGCTTCGGTCAGTAGTTTGTGGTCTCCATACTTTATCTGTTGCATCATATTGATATGAAAGTCTGTTCTCTGGGTGAATAAACTGTGCACCATTTGTATAATCATCTACGCCTCTAATAGGATCACTAACTAATTTAGGATCACGTTTCTTAGGCTGTGCTTTTTGTTGTTGTGGTTTTGCATCTCCACCGTCTTGTTTCTTTTGAAACTTTTGATCTGGTCTGTCTTTTTTAGTTTGTGCCAAGTCACCGTCTACTGGCTCTGCTCCTGGTTCAGAGTAAGCACCTTTGGCGGCTCCTTTGATTTCACTACCTGCATCTTTAACTGCACCAATCAGGCCAAGCACACTTGCATCTTTCTTACCTGATCCAACTGCGGCCAAGTTTCTTCCTGTGTTAAAGTTTTTCTTAGCGGCACCGGCTACTTTCTTAATACCTTTTGTAATCCCCATATCATTAGGATCAAACTGTGCAGGCTTTTTGTAACCGCCCTGTGTATCAGGTGCTTCTTTTTTTATTTCACTAAACTTCATTTAACTTATCCAATGTGTTTCTAAACCATTCACGTCCTTCATACTGAACTGCTTCTGGTAGTTTTAATCCGTCCTTCTCAAAATACTTAACAGCGTCTGCCGTCATTGCATCATAGTTAGGATCACTTTTAATTTTGTTAACAATAGAGTCAACACTATCTAAGTCTGCACCTTTGGCATTGTCGCCTAAAAGATACTGTGCAATCTCGTCTGGGTCTTTTGAAACTGTTTTATTATTAATTCTATCAACAAGTCCTGTTTGACTGTTAAACTTGTAACCATGAAACTTTGCAATGCTTGAAATTAATATTGCTCTGTGTACACCTTTGTACTTTGTATCGTCACCGTAACCTTTTAGTGCGAACTTCATAAAGTCTGGCTCACCAAACATTAAATCTAACTGTACAAATCCGTTGCCTTCTTTACCATTGATGGGTGCTTTGAAGTGTACGTTGATACCTGACTTGGCTACCCACTGTCTTGGTTCATCGTCTGGGTGATTCTTTTGTACCCACTGCATAAGTTTTGTTTCAACTTCTGACTTATCGTACTTGTCTTTGTCTACTGCAACATCTAAGTCACCACTTGAACTTTTAATTCCTGTTGAACCTAACTTCATGTTAACATGGTCCATACCAGTGATTGACTCAATCCACTTTAATGTTGGGTCTACGTCTGCTTGTTGAATGCGTTGAGTAGTAGGCTTACCATCTTGGTCTTTGAATACGTTACCACCTTCATTAAGAATCATTTTTTCTACTTTCCTGTACTTTTTGGATACCACGTCTAAATTTCTTAGTATCGCCAGTTCTAATTGAGTTTAGGAATCTACGTTCAATGTCTAATGCTTCTTCTTCTGAGTACTGTTCGTTAATACGTGAAAGCAAGTTTACTGCACTTTCTATAATATTAGTACCTGTAGTAGCGATTAGCGAATCATTATCACGATCTCTATGTAGATTGTTTAATTCTTCTAAGATTGATCTTGTGCGTTTTTTCATAGTGTTCAGTTTCCTTACTACTATTTATGGCAATTACAAATAAATATTACTGCAAAAAGGTTTATAAACTAAGAGGGAGTATAATATGGGAACTTTTAATAACAAAATCATGGCAGAGTTCAACCCGCCACGTAAATGGGTACTGGGTCGTGATTTGTCATATGATTGTCCAGAGTTAACAGAATTAGAACTTAAAGCATTAAAAGGCGTGGGTGTTAAACTCAAAGGTTCAAAAATAACTGTTCCTACTGGATTTGTTACTGATTTAGCATCAGTACCAAGAGCAATGTGGTGGCTAATAGCACCGTTTGATGTAGCACGTAGCGCCATCATACATGATTTACTGTACAAAACAATTAGACAATACAGACACAAGATGCAAGACAAACAAGACGAAGCACTTGTTAAGTCAGCAAAGAAAGCCTCTGATATGGTTTTCTGGTATGGCATGGTAGATGCTGAACCTTCAGTACCTAAGTGGAAAATGTATTCTGCTTGGAAGGCTGTTGATTTATTTGGTAATGGATCAATAGTACCTACAGAAGATAATATCTAAAGATCAATAAAATAGGGTGCTTGTTGAAGGCACCCTATTTTTATGAATTACAGTCCTATACCGTTAGGAACAATAACATAGTGTATCGTTAACACTACTCCCACAGAAGCACCCAAGCCAATCATCATCTTAATGAAGTCTTTAGTTACAAGTGGAAATACTGTCTTGAACTTTTCCTTGCCTGTCATAGTTGCCATAGCAAGTTCACGTCCACATAGTAGTCCAACAAACACCCATGTTGTTGACATAGGTATATCGTTTATTTCTTTGAAGAACAATAGTATTAAAAAGTATACTGCATCAATTATTGTAGCACTACGAACATATCTTGTGTTGTGCTTTTCAATAACAATATTTTGTATCTTACCTCCGCCTTCACGGAACATGTATCCTAATCCAAATACAAATATAAGACTTACTAATACCATAAGGTCCC
>Ga0228658_1000018_pt1 | contig 64846 bp, 96 predicted proteins | sample 71DmetaG_FD_183040 | JGI IMG/M metagenome (GOLD analysis project Ga0228658, IMG submission 183040) | Seawater microbial communities from Monterey Bay, California, United States - 71D | ecosystem: Environmental > Aquatic > Marine > Coastal | place: USA: California | collected 2016-10-18 | reverse complement strand
TTCACCTGTTTCGTTTGCAATCATGATCTGTCCAACTGTGCCATCACTGTTGGGCAGTAGTACTATTTCATTATCTTCACCTTCTGTGTTGGCCTTACCCGCAACCTGTGTACCTCTAACACCAATTGTCAATACTGGTGTTGTGACTTTCATAGCGTCATTGCCTACTTTGGCAATCTGTCCTGACACGAAAGAGAAGTTTCCTGTTATGACGTTTGCACTCATGGATCCTGTTGACGGATCTTCGGGATCGTATACAAAATCATCTATGACCATTTTTGCACCGGGGTCAACGGACATCGTGGTTTGATCTTTAAAGTTTATACCAACGGAACCACCTGTTGCTTCTATAACATCGTTTAGATATATGAAGTCTCCGTCATTAACTTGAACGGTTTGATTTGCACGTTGAATAGTTGCTGAACCTTCTGCAATGGTAAGTTTACCTATCGCTTGTGGATCTTCGAACGCAACAAGAGTTCCTTGATTGGTGTTAATCGCGAGTAACGAGGCAACCTTTGGGGTAATTGTAGCACCATTAGGACTTATGAGCGCCGGAGTGTGGGTAAAATAGTCCTGTATAAGTGTAGTGCCATTATCAGTGTTAATTCGTAGGTCATCATCGGTTCGAACATAATCGCCCCGTAGTAAAATGTCTGCATCTAGAATGATGTCAGACTGACCTGCCTGAATTGTACTCACTGATAAAATACCCCGTTACTTCACTCACTTGTATTTAAAATAGTAGCCTATTTCTAAAACTGCTACTATTATTAAATAGAATGATGAAAGAACTTATTTTAAGTTTGTTTTTGTTTATATCAGCAGAAACATCCTATAACACAGACTTGCCAATACCTAATATTGTATTTTTGCCCGAAGCAGATTTAGTAAAGATGTATGTAGGCGATGAAAATAAAGAACACAATCCTGATGATCTATGGGCATTTTATAGCCTCGAAAACAAGTCAATATACTTGAGAGACACATGGGATCAGTACAATGCATGGAATAAGAGTATTTTGTTGCATGAATTAATCCATTACGTACAAGATATGAACGGTGCTAAATTTTCATGTATTCAAGAAATGGAAAAAGAATCGTGGCCGTTGCAACAGAAATATCTAAGACAATATCATGGAGTTAATTGGGATTACGATCAACTGTGGTTTTTGATGATTAGTACTTGTCCAGCACATCTTCAAAACTATTAACTATTTAAAAATTTTATTTGTAAACGTACTTGTTTTTTGTTTGATTGCTCTGTTCAAACATTCTTCCCAAAGACCGTCTTTTTCAGATGCAAATACCAATTCAGGATCGTAGTTAAGTGTAAGCCAAGCAGATCCTCTTAACCTAGGTGGTTCACAAGCCATTTCTTCTTCAAGTTGCCCTGCGTCCCAAGTAGCAATACCCATACAAACATGATAACGATTAGGTTTTGCTTTTCCTATCGCAATATCTTCTACAATTTTTCTGTCGAGTGTATATCCTACATTTATTTTTTTCTTAAAATTTGTACTTGCAAGAGTGTAATCGATTGTGTGCAATACACCAATTAAATTATCCATAACAGGACCGCCATAGTACATCAACGGATTAACAGTAGGTAGTTTTTGTATTTTTGTTTCGTTACAAACTTTTGAAAATGAAGGTGCTTCCATTTGCTTGTTAACAATTACACCTGCCGCACCTGATACATCGTGCTTCCAGAGATATAAGACTGTTTTAGCAAATCTCCAGTCACCCATTTTAGGAGGAGCAACCAGTATTTTGCCGTCGAAGTATTCGCTCATACATATACTTATTTTTCAAAAAGTATTATTGTATTAGTAGTGATTAAAATTTAAATGTAGTTTGTGGAAACAGGTCATTTTGATCAGGTGACATAAGATATATGGTACCAACTGCAACATTTTGCACTAGTTCATCTATGTTTCTAATAACGTTTGACCATTTGCCTTTTAAACTCATAAAGATAATGCCAACAAATTTATCATCACCCGCCGCTGACATTGTTTGATAGTTTACATATGCTAGTTTTGTGTGTTCTATTTTTGCTGTTGCTTCGTCCTTCTTCATCACTGCATTTACAAAACCTGCATGATTACCGACGTGTCTAAATATTGCTTTTGCTATTGCAACTACCTGTGCTTGTTTAGGATTAGCGGCAATTAAATCTTTAATGTTCACTCGAGGTTTATCTATACCTAGTTGTTCTTTTACTTGCTGTAATGTTGCTAGATCCACTTTTGCTTTTCTACCATCAAACAGTCTACCAGGTTTAGATACACTTGCTTTAATTTCAAAGTGACCTGCACCTTCTATGTAGATATCCCCTGCTCCTGGTCTTGATCCACTATGGTATATGTTTGGACTTAAAACAGACAGACAAACTTCAGCAGGTCCTATACCTTGGTTTTTAACTTGGTACAATCTATCTACAACTCTGCTCATATGATTGTCACCTGTATATCCTACAAATATTTGTGACCAATCTTTTTTACCCGGTTCTGTTAATGCCTGTATGTTTACTAATCCTTTTGGATATGCTTTTATGAATGCTTCAATATCTTCTGTTGTTGGTTTAGCGGCAAATATTTGTTCTGTTACTGTTGCTATGGCTTTTTTGGCATCTGGATCATTTTCTAAAACACCTTGTAGTCGTTGTTTTAGTCCTCCGCCTTCAAGGGCCATTAATACTTTTTGTAATACTTTTTCATCTATGTCAGGTTGATTTAAACGATCTTTAATCATCTGTAATAATTCGTTTGACGGTGCTTCTCTTAAGAACCATGGAGTTTCAAATGATTCTTTCTGCATAAATCTGTGTATTAAATCTTGGTAAAGTTTATCGTGTGAGTCTTGTGATATCTCTCCCTTGTCTTTACGGTTGTGTAGATCTTTAACACCCGTTATAAAATCCGGATATGATGCAACACTAGGCATCTGTATTACTTTTTTTTCAGGTGCAGGGAATTTAATAATGTCTGCTTCTTTTTCAAACCATGGTTTCATGCTAGTATTTATAACCTATACCAGTCTGCCAAATGCCCACTGTCTTTCCAGACACCACCAACATTTTCCACAATGTTCTTCAGTACCACCATCAAGCATTTGTTGACCTTTTGCTTCGCTTTCGCAACTTCTAGTCAAAGGAAACAAGTCATTTACTATACCGTGTATAGCATACAATTGATATATCGCTCTCTTATCAATGTTTGTAAAAGGCTTCCTCCAGTACTCCTTGTTTTCTTCGGATCCTTCATCACGTCTGCTGTTTGCATCTCTTTCGGTAATCCAGTTGCCTTTTACTCCATTACTTGCATACCAGTCTTCGTAAAACATAGACAATGAAGTTGGCGGATTTTTAGTAATGCCTGAATAGTGTAATGGACGGTTCTCCGGTTTATTATCTATCTGTATTTGTTTCTTTAGATCTTCCACCATTTCGGCAGATGTTCTTGTGTACGGACTTGCCTTACGCCATTCCTCTATGCTTAATGTTGTATCATCAAATCCCGGTTCTACTAAATCTTTTGTGTAGTGTCTTTCAAATGTTACACCTGTTAGTTCAGTTATTTTGTCCATAACTCTCTTTGCAATCTTCACATGATAGTTTTTTGGTGACACTGAATTTACAGTTACAACGTATAACTTTAGATCTGGTCTTTCTTGTTTTTTGTACAGAGCAAGACAGTATGCCAGTATGGCACTATCCGCACCACCAGACATCTTAATTATAACTTGTTTTCTATTTGCAGGTAAGTCGAACTCAATTAACTTTTGTTGAGTTTCAAATATCATCACTTTCCTTTATCATCCGCACCAACTGTTTTTGTTTTCGTTTTTTAACAAATTTGTCTTCACCTTCGTAGGTACTGCATTCTCGAAGTTTATCTTCTGCATACCATAAAATTTTATATAAATCTTGTTTGGCTCCCCATGTTGTAAAGCCGTCCATTTTTGGATCAGTGGCATACCATACAATTTTATCAATTTGTTCTTTAACTTCTTTTATATCCCAATCAATGATCATTAGTTTCCTTGCCCGTCAAAATCTTTGTACAATGTATATTTGGCAGTAAGTTCTTCACCTGCTTTTATTTCTTTAATAGTACACAAATAACGTACAGGTATTTGATGCCAAAAACCTTTTAGGTTCATACAGTTAGGTTTATCAGAATGATTGTAAAAGGCTCCTAGTGCTGTTCTTATTGCACCATGCGGAAAATTTTTATCGTCAATATGCACAATACCTAAAACTGTGTTCTTTTCAAAATCTTGTGTGGCAAACAATCCTAACCCTTGTACTTTGCTTGGTTTAATTGTTAGTCCGTTTGGTAGTGGTTTGTACATAGTTTTAATTATTATTTCTTTCGAAGTTTGTCGTTGATTTTGATACTTGTTTCTAATTGTGTGAACGGTGTGTTGAGTATCTCTCTTGCGAACCAGGCCAGTGCTGATGTATCTTTAGGAAAACAACTTCCGGCATATCCTCTCATTCCGTCTGTGCCAGGAACCTTCATGTGTGATTTTCCTATACGTGGATCGTTTTCGATAATTTTTATAAATGTTTGCCAATCAGAACCACCGGCCGCTCTCAGCACATCATACATCTCGTTCATGAATGTGACCTTGGTTGCCAGGAAACTGTTGATACAATACTTGACCATACTTGCAGTTGTTATATCTGTTTTAAACACAGGACAAGGTTTGCAAGTAGAATGTTCTGTGTATAAGTTTTCAACTTCTGACGTGTCTACATCCTTTCCTCCAAATACGTGCATGGGTGGATTTACAAAATCATCAAGATAGTTTTTTTCTGTGAGGAACTCTGGATTGTATACAATCCTTAAATCAATACATTGTTCTTGTATAGATTGTAATTTGTATGCAGGCACAGTGGACTTGATTATTACAAGATGATTTTTAATTTGATTTAAATCGTTCAACACAGATTCCAATATTTCTGTGTTGCATTCTCCTGTTTCTAATTGTGGTGTGGGTACTGCCACGAATGTTGCGTCAGGTTTGAATTCAATCAAATCTTTAATTGTGTTCTGTGAGAAGTATTTTGGATCAACGATAAATTTTTGCAAGTCTTTGGTAAAACCGTGACTCACAGCAGATCCAACAAACCCATGTCCTACAATACCTAATTTCATATACAATCGCAAGTGCCAATTAAAATTTTATCGAATAGACTCATGCTTGTATTATATTACAAATAAGAAATTTTGTCTACCGTCTTGAATTGGTTATGCTTTAAGGAATGTTTTAATTACCCAACCTGGAAAGTCTATTTCCCACCATTTTTCTTTGTTTGTCCAACTGCCAGGCTTTGCGTGGTGTGTGTTGTGTAGTCCACTGCCCAACGTCAATATGTTTACCCATGTGTTGTTTGTGCTGTGATCCGGTGTGTCAAAGTGTCTATAACCAAATTTATGGCATAGGACATTTACCATTCCTGCACTATGGAAAGTTACAACTGCTGGTACAGATATTAAAAATACTGCAATACGCCAATCAATCAATGCAAGTGTAAAATATGTTCCTAACAATAATTTAAGATAGTGTTTGTGTATGAATGTGATCCATTTGTCTTTGATTAGATCTATAACAAATTTTCTTTCTACAGTGAAAGGTTCCCAGAACGTGGTCCATATTTTCCAACCTGCTTGTCCACCATGTGGATCTGCTTCTGTTTCTGGAGCATCGTGATGTTTTCTGTGTATGCCACACCAGGCAATAGGAGAGCCAAAACAATTGAACATACTCAACACAATCAACAGTCTTGATTTCCAGTAAGATGTTTTAAAACTTTTGTGTGATAGATATCTGTGTAGTGCAATCTCTCCGCCTACCTTGCCAAACATTATCCACCCTGCTAATGATAACCATAGCCATGAGAGATCAGCATACACCAACCCTATTCCCAATAGAACATGATTTGCTAATAGTATTAATTTTAATTTATATTCGTAACTCATTTTTTTCAACTGTATATTGCTTGTATTTATTTGCACTTCTTTTGATAAGATCTTCGTGTGCTGATACGTCCACTTTGCCTAGAACAAAACCCACAATACGATCATCGTCTACTGTCGGATCAACATCAACACCGTGTGGTTGTGTACAGTTATTAATTAAAAATGCATCTGTGTCTTCGGGTATTGTACAAAAATGTTTGGGTTGGTTGCTCATGTCTTTGCTGTAATCATAGTCATTACACATATACAGAGTATCCCTCGAGCCACTCACAACAAATCTATAACCTATGGGTTCGTTCGCCATTTGATGATCCAACATCTCTTGAGTTATTGTCATGTGATGAGGATGAGGTGCTTCAACTTTGTTACCGTCCACGTGTGGTGCAACATTACCAGTAGAACGTGCCAACCTTACATAAAATTTATATTCAAATGGAAAGTAGGTATCGATCCAATTTACAAGTTCTGGATACATCTCCTGGGCATCTGTATTCCATTCTTTTGGTTCACCAAAAGGTTTTGATAGATCCTTGTTACCCAGTAATGTTTCTTCTTTCCACCATGCAAATGTTTCAGTCGGAATGAACTTTTCTTTAATCAATTCCTTGTTTGGAATTGGTGGTATATCTAACGGTGTAAAAATCATTTTGCACTCAATACCAGTTGTTTAATTTCAGATGGTTGATCGACAATCCAACCAATTGTGTTTATAATTTCTTCATACGATAGTTTAGGACCACTATGGTCTTTGTTAAATTCTGTGTCAACATAACCTAACGCAAGATTGGTGACCTTACATTTACGATCTATGTCGTTGTGTAACATTTCGCATTGAGCATGGAGAGCCACTTTCTCTACAGGATATTGTTTGTGAACAACCTGCCAGTTTGTGTAAGGAACAGTATCAACTCCTATGTTTATAATCATTTTTTCTTCCATTCGCCATGCTTCGAACAATTCACTTAACATGAATACCTGTCCAAACCCTTCATGAGCATTGTTGATAAAAATATCGCAATCAGCAGATTTTTTTATAATTTTTAATCTATCTTCTTTGTTAGTAATATCATAACCATTACTTTTACTAAAACCTACAGATGGAAAAGCCTCACAGATTGCTTTGCCAATTCTTTTTGTGTGTCCTGTAATTGCATATCTTTTTATTTTCATTAATGATTCCTTTTGCCATCAAACACACAAACAAAATATAAACCGTAATCACCTGTGTTATGCACCTTATGGAATACTCCGTCCTCGATTAGTACAACATCGCCCTCGTTTACTTCGAACCTTTCATCATCTAACTGCATATGTCCTTTGCCTTTAACAAAGTAATAGACTTCTTCTTGTCCTTTGTGTGTATGTCCGGATGTACTTTTGTTTGCTTCTAGCCATGTACTACTTAAAATTAAATTCTTTAGTGTTGCATTATCTTTCACGACATAACGATCGTCTTGTTTTGCTACTGCACCACCTATATCCATTATATTATATTTCACTCTTGTACTACTCCATATGCTGGTGTTAAACAAATCCTATTAACACCGTTTTCTCTTTTAAATCTGTCCCACTCACTATCGTTAGATAGACCTAGCAAGTATGAATCGCTAGGTAAAAAGTTTAAGTGTTTACATATTGCTTCTTGTTTTTCTTTGTATTCTTCTTTTTTTGCAAACACACTACTCCATGAAGTAACTTCATTGAACACATCAATCACTGCATGATTAAAATATCCAACTCCCATTAGTTCTCTTTGTAGTGCTTCTTCTCTTCTGCTGAATCTTATTCCTGCTCTCAATAAACCTAGACCGTATGGTTTAGAACAACTCCAGAACACTTGTTGTACATTATCGTATAAATTTAATCTGTAAGGACCTGTTGTTCCTGCAAATGCTAAATCAAGATATATTGGACATATATTTTTAGAACCTACCTCGTCATATCTTCTGTCAAAATTTCCAGTTGCACTAAATGGATTGCTCATGTATAAAGATATTCCGGGTTTTAAATCGCTAACAGTTTTTGCAACATTTACTGGTCTTTTCATAAATGTTGGATATCTGTATTCTCCGTCAAACACTTGGTAGTCGGACACTCTGTTGCACATCCAGTCTATACTTTCGTGTATACCGTTGGTTGGATATGAAAATTTTAAATCTGCTAGATCAACAAGTGGTTCTAGATAGTTTCTTACCTTGTCTTGGCATCTTTCCCATTTTATTCTTCTTCTTTCAGAAGATGTGCCTTTGTTTTCGTTTGTGCTTTCAACATAATGCCCTAATCTTTTATCCAGGTATGCTTTGATTGTCTCGTCAACTGGCGGGTGAATTGCTCTGCTTTGTCCAAATGTTTCGTTGGTTACTGATGAGATATTATTCATACGTTATTATACACTTTTTAATTGCTTTATTCAATGGAATTATATATACTTATAATTCATACATAAACAAGTAAATATTATCATGCAACAACAAAAATGGAAAGAAGACTTTACTAAAGTATTGGAAGACGACGAGATATATCACTACGTTAAACCTACATTTAGTACAGAAGAATTACAGTCTGTTTTTTTAAAAATTATGAAACCTGTGTTTCCACACATGGATAGGCATAGAACCAAAACATATTTCCATCTACGTTTTGACAATACGGATTTGGGTCTACGTAAGTTTTTTAATTCTGTTAGAGGGTATGATGATCCCAGTGATCTCGATACTTACGCAGAAAAATTTACCAACACATATATTTTACCAACAGGCAAACTGTATTACTTTCTTGTAAATGACGTAAGTGGTAAAACAGGTGATCCAGACGATTATTATCACGTGTATAAGTTTCTACCAAACGATACATCAATATTAGATCCAATAAGAGAAAAAATTGAAAAAGATTGGCCAGGTATACACAACCTTGCTTTTTCAATGATGACTCCTGGATCAATACTATCGTGGCACACAGATGAATACTTTGCGGCAAGATACCATCACGTTATTCAAAAAGATCAAGACGAGCCAAGCATGGTGTTTAAAAGGAAACAAGACAAAGAATCTACTAATATTCCAGCAGTTCCTGGAGATTGTTATATAGCAAATGTTAAAATACCTCATTGTGTACTTCCTTGCAAGGCAATTAGATTACACTTGTTAGGTTGTCTGCCAGAATCAGGTCTTACAAGTCTTCGTAATGATTACGGTTTAAAAGATTCTAGACATGGATTTTTAATTAAAGAAAACACCACGTGGACAGAATGGGCCAAAAAAATTTAACAACAAAAAATACGATAAATAACAATATGCTAGTAAGAAAAAAATACGATTTACCAACAATGCACAAATTTGAATCAAAGAAATTTGATATCAAAAGATTGCAAGATGAAGCACTTAAATTAGCCAACAATTACGGCAACGTAATGGATACTAATAAAGCATTATGTTCAAATAATCATGAATTGGTTATGAGTGTGTACAAACATTTTAAACAGATCAATCTTACAGAATTTGATCCAGATGCAGAAGCACCAACTGTTGAGTCTTGTGAAGTAATGGGCAAGACTGCAGGCACCGGCGATAAAGAAATTAGTAAAATTGCAAAATACAAATTAAAATCACGATTAGGCAAAGGATTAAATCCAGGATTAAATGAACACAATTACAATACTCCAACTAAAGAGTATACAGGTTCATACTTCCAAGAAGTAGTTGAGTCATTTAAAGCAGATGCAATTAGAGTTAGACTTGTAAGATTAGATCCAGGTAAAACACTTACTCCACACATTGACTATGATCCAACTTATGCTGTAAGAGTTATTATACCTATTTTTGCAGAACAAGAAGCAACAAACTATTTTTGGCGTAAAGGTAAACAAGAAGCATATCATTTAAAAGCAGACGGATCAGCATACTTTTTAAATATTGGATTCAAACATACAGTGGTCAATTCAGGTAGCACCCCGAGAGTTAGTTTAATGTTTAGTTTAAAAGATCAATCAGATTTACAAGAAATTAAAGATACTGATTGGAATGAAACTAACAACATGGGTGATTTAACATTAAACAAAATCTATGAAGAACACAAGGCGTATGCAGATGCCCAACGAGTGGCAGTATAAAACAGAAATAAAGACATCAACTATACACGGGCATGGCAGATATGCTATGGAAAATATTTCTGCAGGAGAACGTGTGGTAGTATTAAGTGGACCTGTTGTACCCAAAGAAGAAGCACCTAAAAAATTTCCAATCAGCGACACACATAATATGAACTGTGAAGACACTTATATCAATCACAGCGAAGATCCAAATCTTACATTAGTAGAAGAAAAAACTACCATAGTTGTTGAAAAGGTTTTTGTGTCTAAAAAGAAAATTAAAGATGGTGAAGAACTAACAATGGATTACAGAGAGTTTGCCGGCGATCGTAAATTCTTATTCTAATGAAAGATCCGTTATCCTATAAGATAAGAAAAATAATTGAGTGGTTGCTAATTCAACAAGTTCCGGCAATACTAGTAATATTATTTTTAATTTACTGGTATTTCTTTACACATTAAATTTTTCTTTCCAATTCATTCCTGCAAACGGCCAACCAGTTATAACTGCTCGACAGCCTGGCTTTCCATTTACTACAGGATTAACATAGTGAGCAGATCCAACCCTCATCATCACACAAGAGTTTCTTTTTGGTTTTATTACTAAAGGTCCTACAAGATATGGATCTTGGTTTGCTTCTGCTAATTTTCTTTTAAACTCTAACCAATTTGTTCTTTCTTTTGGATATTCTTCAAAGTGTTTGTTAAGCATAAACTCGTCTGGAAATACAAGTTCTCCACCTTCTTCGTTTGTTAGATAATTTACAAAAACAAAGTCTCCGTATATGTCCTTTCTTTCTGTATGAACATTGTATATACTGTCTCGATTAAACGTTTTTGTAGTAAATTGTAATACATTATTTTCGTCTATGTCTTGTATATGTAATGGTCGATGAACTACTTCAAGCACTTCGTTTAGTTTAACTATAATTTGTGCAACTACTCCGCTATCTTCTCGTACATTATATTTTACATGATTATAATTGTAATGAGACTTGCTTATTATGTGTGGTTGTTCATTGCCGTCTAGCACTTTTGTTTCGGCAGAGTTAATTTTATTTAAAATCTTATCAACTGCATTTTCTTTAATAAAATTATCAGTGTACCAGACTTCGTTTGAAACTAGTTCTTTCCACATTAATGACAGTCCTCTGGCTTTGGTTGTGAGTGTTTTTCAGCATCGAAATAATAGTTAAAATTACAATGCTTATCTAATCCATCTATCAAATCTTTAGTGGCATAAGGCCAACCTGTGACAACCGGTCTAGCATTTTCTTTTACCTCTCCTTCGAGAGATGTAACATAGTGAGCAGATCCTATAGCAAATACAACACATTTATTTTTTTGTGGTTTAATTACAACATCATCTAAGTACCTCATTGGATACCCTTTAGACTCAACTAATTTTATATTATCTTCCCAACGACTTTTTTGTGCTGGATAGTTTTCTAAATGTTTTTCACATCCTGCTCTGCTAGGAAACACAAGATGTCCTCCTATTTCATCTGATAAGAAATGCATAAATGCATATGGTCCGTACTTGTTGATTGGCTCTGTGTGTAAATCATACCAACCTCTTTTAGAAAAACTTTTTGTAAACAGTTGTAATCCTTCGAGATCGGTTTTTGGTACGGGTGTTTCTGTTAGAGGTTCTAACACTTCATTTATTTTATCCATATACAAATCAATCATTGCTTTGTTTTTGTGTATGTCTGTTCTATGAACTGTGTAATTGTATGTTGTTGCATTAACACCGGAGTTTCTAAAATTTGGTAGTATTGCTTCACCTGGTGCTAGTTCCGTTGAACCTGATTGAAACATTTGATGTTTGATATGTTCAACTGTTTCTTCGTGTAAGAAATTATCGTATTCCCACACTTCGTTTTTTACTATTTCGTTCCACATTATCTTTCGTGTCCTATTGCTATTACCTCGGTGGGTTTTATACGAGCATCTGTACCGTACATACTCATATCAAATTCTTTTTTCCATTCTGCTACATCATATTTAATTGACTTTTCAGGGTACACTTTGGAAAGTTCATCAGTAAACTGTTCTTTGTTGTGCCAGAATTGGTAAACTTCATCTGCTCTCAAACATCTTGAAAAATACAAATATGTTGCTAAATCTTTTACCTCTGTGCGAGGTTCGTCTTTAAAGATGTTTCTAATAATACTTCTGTTTTTTTCTACTAATGATGTTATAAAAGGCATCTTATCTAAGTTTTTAAAAAACCATTTTGCTTGTATGCCTATATCGTGTCCGGTGTCGTATAAATCTTTTATTGTGTAACTTAATGCTCTTGAATTTTGAAAGTTGTGATAGAACCACCAGTAATCAAACATACGAACAATTTCTTCTTCATCATATGAAAAACATCTGTGCATAATTTCTATTTCTTCAAACTCGTATGTGCTACGTTCATCTCTGTACTCAGGATGATTATGCAACTGTTTGTATCCTAGTCCCGAAAAGGAATATGGAAATGCAAGTATCTTAGATTTAACCTTGTGTTCTTTTTGAAACTTTTCTGTGTATAACTCTGTGTTGGGTACTAGGTTTAAAAAGTAAGTTCTCATAAAGTCAATACCAATTTCATAATCTCTGTTCAAACTATACAACCAACTGTCTGCTGTTTCACCCGGTAATGCAATAATCATTTCACTTGTTACAGGTAATCCTTTTGATTTAAAACTGTCTACCAATGGTGTAAGTTTATCATTGTTAATATTATCTCTGTTAATAACCTTTAGTGTTTCCTTTGCGTGTGTTTGGAAACTGACTTTGAGGTTACGTTGATCTGCATCTAAATTGTTATGTATAATATCTATAATCTCTGGCAACCATTTGCTACCATTCTTTGCAAGTCCTGAATATGATATCTTAGGATTGTTACCTGTTGCTTCTTTGTTTGCTTTCATTTTCTTAACAACATCTAAATCTCGTGGTAACATACCAAAGTTAGCATCAAGTATTTCTACTTCTGCTATGTTGGTATGTTTATATATAAAGTCCAACTGTTCATTTACAGGATCCATATCAAACTTCGTAACTTTTGATCTTGCTTGTCCACCCCAATCACAGAAGGCACATTTAAAAGGACAACCACGATTGGTCTCAAATGATGCTTTAACTCTTTTTTCTTCAGCAAGTATAGAATCAAATACTCCATCTAAATAAGGTGTTGGCATCTCGTTAGTTTCAATTTGATATAATTTACGTCCTACTTCTACATTGTTCCAGTCTAATCCAAAACTGCCATCATGTGTACTCATAGGAGCATCTATATCTTTTAAAAACTTACTGACCAACTTCTCTCCTGGTCCTACCCAAAATATATCTATGTAAGGATGATCTTTGGCAAACTGTTTTGCAAGTTTAGGATCTTCAGGCACGTTGGGTCCGCCATACATTGTTATACCATTTGGATTAACATCTTTATAATGACTCATCATTTGATCATTGTATGCTTGATTCCAAACATAACAAGTTAAGCCAAATACATCTATGTTTTTAAATTGTTCTGTGTATTCTTCTACAGGTTTGTATTTGTATAACGGTTCGTTAAAAGTATAATTTGATTTTATTTCTGGTATCTTGTTGCAATAACTTATAAGACAGGCCGCGGCGTATGGTAACCACGTTTCATGAATAACCGATATAGTTCCTAATTGTACTGTCTTCATATGTTCATTATCCCAACCTAGATTGTTGATACGATAATATATTAGAAGTATTTAGTTTGTAAGTAGTATTGATTTTTAAGAGTGTCTTTGACCTCAGACAATTCGCCAGTGTGTGTAGTTTTTATGACGGCTTTTGTAGGGTTCCATTCGTAGTTTGTATCAATATAATAACTGTATATGAATTGTATCATATCTGATTTTGGAGAATCATGGAATACTAATTCATTTTCTAATGTTAATTTTTTATAATCTTCGTCTTCGAACCAACTATTATCGCCGCCTACGTATTTTTTCTTATGCTGAAACAGTTTGTTTATAGCAACATCCTTAACATCATGTGTCCAATAGTAATGTTTAAATCCATGTTCTTTTGCCCATGCAATTTGATGTTTCATCATTTTAAATCCATAACGACCGTGTCTGTGTTTTTTAAGTATATGATATCTACACTTTCTAATAGATTCAGGTGTGCCTGTGATAAAACTTCTTTCAGCATAACTGATACTGGCAACCTCGTCATCTACTATTGCTAACCACAAACTGCTCTTAGGATCTAATTCTCCTATATTAAATTTGCGTTGAGTATATGTCCCGGCACTACCTTCTTCTCTTGCTGTTGTAAGAAAGTTTTCTACTAGTTCTTTATGATTTGGATTGTATTGTACTATCTGTTCCATTTTTTTCTTCTAATAATTTTATGAATAATCCACCAATATCAATTTCCCACCATTTGTATTTGAATGTTGGACTTGACGGCTTCCAGTGGTGATTGTTGTGCCACCCTTCTCCCCACATTAAAATTCCTAGAACTGGTATGTTAGTAGAATCATCTTTTGTTTCGTGATTACGATACCCAGTCATGTGTGTTAGTGTATTGATAAATGATCCAGCATTCCATAAAATCATTGCCGGAAACAAATATACTGCAACTAACAGCATTGGATCTATTAATGCCCACGCAATAAAAATTATTAAATGTATTAGAAAATACCATTTGTGTATGAAAGCATGAAACGGATCTCTAATCATTTTTATAACATATCTAGGATTAGGTTTTTCAAACATACTCAACCATTGTACTTTAACAAATCCGTGTACTTGTGGAGAGTGTGGATCCCCTTCTTTGTCTGTGTGATGATGATGTTGTTTGTGTATTGCTACCCAGCCAATAGTCGATCCTGTAAGTCCGTATGTTCCTGCTAACGATCCAAAGTAGTGATACCATTTAGGTGCTTTCCAACTGGCATGACTCAACAGTCTATGATATGTCATTGTCATACCAAAGCAACCTGTGATAAAATAAACAAAAAATGCAACTAACCAATGATACCATGTTCCGTACATAATCATAGGTATAATCGAAAGATGAGCCACAATCTGACTGAACAACAATAACCATTGGTCGAGTGTATATTTTTTAATGAAATTTATCATAGTATAATTATAGCAGTACTTATTTTATCTAACAACCTTAAATATGTAAAATGAAGCAACATTTTGTTATTAAAAACGCATTAGACTCTAAAACAACAACACTCTTGCAAGATCGGTTATTTTCTAACTCAAGAACACTTGCTGATAAAAAACAAACATTTGATCTTTATCCGGGACCAATTGAAACTGGTGCGGGAAAACATATCAGTATAGGATTAACTCAAGAAACCGAAATGAAGGAAAACGAATTACAATCAGTTTGGAATATGATAGAACAACAAGTACAAAATAGCACAGGAAAAATTTATCCATCGTATGGTGTGTATAACAAATCAGTAACACCCATGTCAGAGCATATAGATTCAATGGTGGGTCAAACAGATTTTGAACAGCAACCTGCATACACAATTATTTTACCGTTGGTTTGTCATGCCAAGTGTCATACTGTTGTTTGGGATCTAAAAGGAGTGTATCCATTAAAATTCAATGATCCCGAGTATACGGGCGAACAATACAAGCATACAGCAGAAGAAAAAACATTGTTATCTCATTGTGATAAAAAAGTATTATCGTGGGGCAAGCCTCACTTTTATCGTTGGAATGTGGGAGATGCTATCTGTATTAGTCGTGACAATATCCATGCTTCGGACAATTTTATGCATCAGGATAAAGGTATTTACAAACAATCTATTTTGATGCTCACTCGATTCCAGCAATAAATACATATATAAACGTTTAATTAAACAGGAGAAGACAATTATGTACGCAATTACTTGGCATCTTACCAACAACGACGGTTTTGGTGAGTATGGCACTTACGCAGGATACAAGGAAGACTCAGGTTTGACTCCAGTGTATCAGTCTTTCAAAGACGATGGAAAAATAAAAGCCGAAGGTCAATACAATAAAACTGCTACAGAAATGGACGACACAGTTATTTTCAACACAGAAGCAGATTGGAACGCATACAAAGTCGAATTAGATAAATTGGACTGGACTAACTGCACTATTGAAATAACAGCACAGGGCGAAGTGGCATCCGTAGACGATCACGCGGCCGTTGAGCATCTTACAAAATACTAATTTTAGTATAGGTCAGTATGTCCTACAAATTTTATGTAAAAGATTGTCCTGAGCATCTAGCAGTCCATGATTGGATAGCAGGACAATCGGACATTTATAAATTTATTAAAGAAATGGTGCCACACAGCACCGATAAAAAAATTTTATCATTTACACAACCCAACATTGATATTAGTAAAGTGCAATCGAGTGTAGAAAGTGCTTTTGAAAAATTTGGATACCACGGATTTCTAAATATCTACGGTTCCGAAGTAATGAGAGATCCATACTACGGAGGATTGAGCCTGGTATACAATCCAGATTACAAATACAAGGATTCAATTCCAGAAATATGTCATACACTAGGATATCCTAGGACCAATATGCACATGGGTTTTATATTAGAGAACATCGAAGTATACAAAAGAATATTAATTGCAGAAAAAGATAAAAGGATTTGGGAAAAAAGTTCAGAAGGTGGAACTCATGCTGTGTTTCACTACTTGTTTGACGAAGGTGTTATAACAGAAGAAGAAAAAAACGAGTTTATTAACAAGTACCCAAATGAGAAACACACAATAAAAGATTATCAAAGAAAAAATACATATACCGATAGTTGGTCATTTAATCAATTAACAGAAGTTATGCATCATGAATATCTAGCAAACATAACAAAATTATTTAAAAGAAACATTGTGAGAAGTAGACTTGCCAAACTACAAAATATAGATGACAATGAAACAATGAAGTACGTTAATGATTTCATGTGGCACAGAGATGATTCTATTTTTATCGAAGCAAGAATTAATTTATCTGTAACATCACCACAAGATGCATTTGGTATAGAAGTCGAAGGGCATGGAAAATATCACTATACACCCGGTGAATGGATGTCTTGGGATACAGGTATTACACACAGACCATTTGCAGATAAACCAAAACTAGAACGTTGTAATCTTGTGTATGCAGTAAGTCCATGGTTTGATTATAACAAAGAAGACAATGCGTGGGAATCAAACGAATTCTATGGTAAAAAACATCCTATGGATATGTTTATTGATGGTGATATTGTTGAGGGTTTAAAAGTTAATCTTTAACATCAAAGTGATCGTAAAAGATTGCACAGTCTTTGTATTTTTCAAAACTTTTTTCTAGCATTTCTAAATGTTGCTCAGGCTTGATTGATCCTGTTGTAGTTACTACCCATTTTTGCTGATCTATCTTATCTGCACCATGTGGCATATCTAATTCGTTAATTACAAATGCATTGGTAGTCATAGGCATATCAACATAGTGTTTTTGTTCACTGCCATATTTTGGAGAGAAATAAAAACTATCATCTCTGATATCATTGATTAGTAACCTATATCCAGATGGTTCAAAAGGAAGTAGACTTTCTTTGCCTTCGTTGGCTCCACGTGAAGCATCGTTATGTAATGGCACATCTTTTCTTTGTCTAACAAGTTCTGCATGATTACATTCAATAGGTAATTGCTTTATCAAGTTTATTAAACCATACAAATGTTTAGGTAAGTTAGGATGTACGTTAACTTCTCTTGTTCTTTCTAATCTGTTCAACCAAGATCTTCTTACTGCTTTTGGATCTGTAAACTCTTCAATGTCCATTTGTCCAAGTAAAGGAACAATTCTCCAATAGTCGTGTGGATGTCGTTCTATTTCTACTGTTTCTTTTAAATGCTCTGGTTTATTACCATAACCTTTTGTTACAACATCAGGTGGCCACAAATAATTTCTATCATGAAAAACTTCTAGTTCGTTGAGATCTAGTTTTTCATAAGGAATATCAATTGGTAGAAATGCGAGTTTTTTAAATTTTTCAAAATTGTTATTCATACTATTTGTCTTTAAAATATTTTCCTAATTTATCTTCTTCTCCTGTGTGTTTCTCATGATCGGGTAATGCAGGCTTTTTTTCTGTTATAACTGGCCACCCACCTTTTGACCATTTGTCATTGAACTCCACCCATTTTGCTGTACCGTCTTCGGTATCTGCTTGTATGGCGTCAACAGGACATTCAGGCTCACATACCCCACAGTCAATACATTCGTCTGGATTAATGACGAGCATATTCTCGCCTTCGTAAAAGCAATCAACAGGACAAACTTCAACGCAATCAGTGTGCTTACACATTATACACTTATCGTTGACTATGTATGTCATGCAAGATTATTTAATGATTCTAATTTATCCTCTGCGTGTGCAAGTGCATCAAGTTTCTTTTCTGCTGTTTCAACATAATCGATATGTTCAGCAACACCGATTGGTTTGTCCATGAACATTTTTAAATCTGCCTTCGCTACTGCAATATCGCCTTCTAACTTTTTAATTAATGCTTCTTTTATCATTTTGTTTTTCCTTTGTACTTCCTATATTATATCCAATAACAAATGCTACTGCCATTACAGAACATATTGCTAATAGATGCCAAAAAATAAATGTCATAATACTTCCTTATTATATGTAACTATATTTATTTGTCAATCAGATACTTCCAACTAGTCGGAAATTCTTTGCTACAATGCGTTGCAATCTCATTCGCAACTTCCTGTGTTTCTTTCTGTGTATCTTTAGCACATCTTAGATTGCAAACTCTAGCAAATGCATATAAAGTTCCTGACCAATACCACTCTGTCATCATGCTTTGTGGTAAAACCATTCTTGCTTGTTCTGGTGCTACTCCTTTTTCTATCAGTGTGTTGTATAGAATTAAAGTTTGTTCCATCGCTGTTTCAAGATTATGAGTTATTGTTGCTCCCAACTCAACTGTACCATCACTACCTTGTTTTGAATCAACTGGTCTACCTCTCCACTCTTTAGGAGTGTGTAACTCAGGTGGATAATCTACATAACGTCTTGAAACTTCATTCCAGGTTAAACCTATTTGATGTTTCACTAACTGCCTAGCAACAAAGACCGGTGCTTTGATTCTAAACTGTAGACTAGCATGAGCAAAAGGAGACCAGTGATTATGTTTAGCCAAAAATGCAATTAGTTTTTCATCTTTGTCTTCGAACTGTTCTTTATTCTTTGCATACGATACCCTGGCGGCATTTACTACCGTTAGGTCTGAACCCATTTTATCTGTTAATTGTACTTGCATAATTGTATTATAACAAACTATAAATGGTATTGCAATAGTGTTAGAAATTTAATTTATAAGTTAATAAAAAGTTTCTACCATCTTGCGAGTATCCATCTGGTCTTTCATACGTTTCATTGAGTGCATTATTCAATGAGAACACAACTTCGTTGTTATTGCTCAATGTGTACTTTGTATGAAAGTTTAACAAACTAACATCAGGTTTGGTTATTGTTGCATAGGTACTAGAATCAATATCTAAATGTTTTCCAGTATACAAGTATTCCGCAGTATTGGTCCATTTATCTTTTGTCCAGTCAATTGCAGTTAATCCTACCCATTTTGGTCTTCTAGTTACCTGTGTTCCGTTACTATCTTCTGCTATTGTAAATGTAGCACCATTTCTCCAATAAACATTTTCGGACAAAGTACTGTTAAACTTTATTTCTGTACCGTGTCTATTTGATGTACCCGAAGCATTTGAATATGTACTATTTCCATATGTTATTAGATTATCTAGATCAGTTGTAAAGTAAACAACATCTAAAGAACTTTTATTAAATTTGTATTCAAATCCAATGTCTATAGTTTCTGCTTCTTCAGGTTGTAAGTTTGGGTTTCCGTTGTAACCATAGTTGTCTGCACCGTACAATTCGTATAGTGTAGGTGTTTTTACTGCTGTCGAATAATTAGATTTTAATCTAAGGTTATCATTAACTCCCCAAACAGATCCAATTCTGTAAGTGGTATAGTTGTTAAACAAACTTGGATCATCTTCTCTAATACCCAATGACAAAGATAAATCATCAGTAAGAAGTATATTACCGTTAACAAAATATCCTTTGTTACTACCATCTGTGTCAACACTTGATGTATAACCTCCTGTGTTATTAAACGATCCATCAAAATTTTCATACTCTACACCAGGCGTAAAATCATATTTTTCAAATCTAAATGTATTTGTAAGAATAAATGTATTACTACTAGAATCGTATGTGTCTATTTCTGTTCCATTAACATATTCTCTGTCGTATTCTGTTCTAGAAAATGTAAAATTAGTAAATCCTAGAGTGTTATCTATTTTACTTCCTAGTTGATAGAGATTCATTTTATTTTCAGCAGTATAGTCTGTGTCATCGGCACTACCGGAATCTAGATCAGAACCGGTATCTCTTTTAATAATAGTAGATCTAATATCGTATCCGTCATACGTGCTATGAGTATTGATTGTTATGTTTTTTGCATCAAACCCGTCTGCTTCGTTACCTCCAGGATACACAGATATTCCATCTGATGTTGTTCCGTCTGCAATTATGCTGATTGAATGATTGTCTATGTATTTGTGTATTTTTAATGTAAGACCTTTTGTGTCATTAGATCCTACAGTTGCTGATATACTGTTTGCATAACTGTCTGTTGTAATAAAATTAATTACACCACCAACTGCATTGGCACCATATAAAGTTCCTTGTGAACCTTTTACTACTTGGATTGCTGTGACGTGTCTCACAAAGTCTAAACCTATGTCGTGTAGGCCACCTGTTGTGGAATGGTCTTTGATTGCAACACCGTTGATGGCAACCATTGTATGATTAGAGTTTGTGCCTCTCATGAATACAGATGTTTGTTGTCCTGTTGATCCCGACTGTACAACATTTAATCCAGTTACTCTGGCTATTGCTTGTACTGTGTCTACGGTGTTAGTATTCTCAAGAACATACTTACTAACATAATCAACACTCATTGATGCTGTGGTTAGTACGTTTGGATCTCTTAAAATATATGTTGTAATTGTAATGCAAGGAACACCTTCTTCGTTTTCCCATTCGCATTTTATAAGGTCGTCTGCTACGCCTCTTTTCTCTACTTTAGATAATACTACTTCTGCCTGTGACCCTGTGTGGAAAAGTAATAATATTAAGACTGCTAGTAATGTTTTCTTCATCGTCCGTATATCTCCTCGATATGTTTGTTGCCGAGTAGGACACAAGACCTAAAAGAGAAACGTAGAAGAAAGTACCCGCTAGTGTGTTGCCAAAGAACGGTATCGCCATTGTGTAGCAGAGTATTAATCCATCAAGTGTATGTGGATACATGGTGCCAGACATCCAAACTGCGAAGTTTGTTATAATGAAAAAGATCACAGATGATGCTAATGCGTTTGTTCCGAGATGTATATACGTTTTTTTAATAGACATTGTGTATTGACTCAATGTTGTGCCTAATAAGATACTGCCATATACCCAAAACATAAAAGGATGAAATCCTAGATACAGATCCGAAACGAACATAGCCGACAACGGTACTACCATTGCAGAATATAAATTACGAGTCAAGTAAGGCATGAACACAGCCATAGCAAGGACAGGCGTAAAGTTTGGAGGATGAGGTATTATTCTACTCAAGGCAATTAGGCCCACGAAATAGAAAAATAGTATAATCTTTTGTTTTGTTTTTTTCATAACAGTTCTCATTAAACGAGTTAACGTTTATTGCCACTGTTAACTTTACATTGTAGAACTAGACTTTCCCAGGCCTTCGCTCGACAGCGGACTTATACTGGTTGGTACTCCGACTTTACGGTTCCTGGTAGAGCCATGGAATTTCACCTTGATTCCCCAACACGGTTCAGTATTAGTATGTATTATATGATATTTTTAGATTTTTGTCAATGTTATTGGCCACCGAGAACTTGTTGTAGTTCATGATGACCGCCTATATGTGTTAATTCACCGGGTGTTCCACCGTTTACTAGTTCACCGTCTACCCAAATCTGAGGCATTGTTCTTGCATTAGGCACTAGTTTAAACATTTCACGTATGTCGTGTCCTTCGCCTATATTCTTTTCTTCGTATTCAATACCTTTCATGTTCATTAGTGTTTTTGCTTGTACACAATGAGGACAAGAAGGTTTACTCCATATTACTGCTTTAATCATTTTGTTTTTTCCTTGCTTGTTATTTCTATTTTATATCCATCTTTTTTTAAACTTTCTAAAAAATCTTTGGTTCTTTTGTTGCCACCTTCCATTCCATCGTAATAGAATACCGGTCCTTGGTCTCCTGGTTCTTTTGGTGGATATGCCCAAAAGCCATTAACGTTTTTCGTCGTCATCTTCATTTTCTTCGTCTTCGCCATTGTCTCTCCTCCATTTTTGTTGTCTTTGATACTCTTTAAACATCTCCACTGCTATTAATTTACTTCTATACCAATGAAAGAATATAAAGTCTGCCCATAATAGATTCAGCATAAAACCTAGTGCCGTTAGTGTTAATCCAAAAAACCACGGTAAGCCATAAAGCAATAGAAACATAGTAGATACATATCTAAATGCTAAATGCTCAGGTACTGCCCATGTACTCCATCTAAGTTGTTCCATCATTATTAATTATAATTTTATCATGTAATTGTTTAATTTCAGGTATTCTTTGTGTGCCAATATAATGTAACACTAATTTAATCAATGGTCTAGTTATACTAGGCCAATCACGTAACCTTACTGTGTTTTTATAAAAATCTTGTATTGCATTTTGACAGTAAGTGATACCTGATGAGTACTGTTGTTCCAGTAAAGGATCTTGTGAGAGTTTTAACAATACAGTATTAAACCTTGCCATGGCTGTGTCTAATGTACCTATATACATATTAAGTCTGCCAGGATGATCTTTTTGTATTAGTGTAAATATTTCATTGTTTGATTTAACAATGTCATTTAGATTCATAAAGATTTTACTTTATCACACAGTTTATATTTTAATGCCTCTTTGGCAGATAACCAAACATCTTGCGGAGGCAATAGTATTTCTCTAATTTTCTTCTCAGGTAAACCTGTGCATTTTTTGTAATGATCCAGGGTTCTTTGAGTAGTGAGTTTAAATTCTTTTATTGTTGCAAATAATTCGTGCTCTTTTCCTTCAGATCCCCATGCCCATTGGTGAGATAGAATACTTGTATTTGGTGTAAGTGTTCTATATCCTTTTTGACCTGACATAAAAATTGATAATCCACACGATGCTACACAACCTAATCCAACTGTTCTAATTGGAATTTTAGATCCTGCCATGACATCTATTAGTGCAAAGCAAGACGAAACATCTCCACCCGGACTTGATATCATTAATTGTAGGTAAGGTTTCTTTTTGTCGATTAAGTTTTCTTCTAAGATCCAATTTATAACATCTTTGCAAGATCTAGTCGTAATGTCTTCCATCAAAAGATAGACACCCTCTTTTTTTAAAATTGCCGATTGTGGCGAAGTTTCTTCTGTCATGTCTTCCAAACTACTATGGATCTCCTACTTTTGTTGTTTTTGTACTTTTACCTGCAATGGATAACTTTCCTGTCTTGCAAGTAATGTAGTTTCAATACCTTTTTGCTCTGCGACTTCAAATATATAAGTTCCGACAACGCCTTTGCCGTTCTCATGAATATATGCAGTAATCTTATTTGCTTCTTCTTGATTTTTATTAAAAATAGATTTTAAAACTCTAACAACAAACTCCATTGGAGTGATATTGTCATTTAAAAAAATGACATCGTATTTTGCAGGTTCTTCGGGTTTCAGCACATCTTTTGTGACTGTTCTTACTGCTTCTGCTATTCCATCTTTGCTCATCATTACTCCTATATTATAGCATATTTAAATAATATGTCTACTTAATTTTATAAAAAGATAGGGTGTTTTACCACCCTATCCATTAGTTGTGCTTTACTTGATTTCGATAGTTTTTGCTTTTTTATGTTCTGGGATAATTCTCTCCAAAGACACTTTAAGCAAACCATCTTTCAATTCTGCACCCTTAACTTCGACATCATTAGCAATAGTAAATGATTTAGAAAACATTCTTTTTGAAATGCCTCTATGAATGACGTTTCCATCATCATCTTTTACTTCTTCTTGCTTTTTAGATTTTACTGACAATAGGTTTTCTTTGTATTCAACCTCGATGTCGTTTTTGTTGAAACCTGCAAGTGCAAGTTCAACATCGTAGGTGTTCTCACCAGTCTTTACTATGTTGTATGGTGGGAAATTGCCCATAGTTCCCCTAAAGAAACTATCGTCCATCATATGCTCAAAGTGATCGAACATATCATCAAACCCTACGGTTATTGGTCTTAAGTTATTAAAAATAGATAGATTGTTTTTCATGTGCTTTCCTCCTATTGTTAAGCGAGTTAATGTTGTGAAGATCCTATCTATAGCAATCTTCAACTGTATTTATTATAACATATATGTACGATATGTCAAATTACGACCTATTATTTTGGTAAATTAACGTTGTCTGTTGACGTTCATTGTACGGAAATCTTCTGCTTCTTTTGTCGCTTTCCGTATTACTCTTTTTTTAAGTTTTAGTTTTTCTTGTTTTATTTGTGATGGTTTTCTGTAATACTGACGATCTTTAATTTCTTCCATCAATCTGGCTTCTTTGATTTTCTTTTTAAGTTTTCTCCAGGCCTTCATTACATCATTGTCTCGAACCTGTACTTCAAAACCGTCGGTCACCATTTTTCTTTCTGGTCTGTCTTGCTTACTGCGTTGTGGTCTATCAAAAGACCAATTATTGTTTGCGTTGTTTCTGTTGTAGTTTTTCATTTTCTTTTCTATTGTTTTTAAATATTAGTTCCGGGTCTTCGCCTTTAGTTATTACATTTTCATTAATCTTAAGTTCAATCACGCCTTTATTATACATTTCTTGAGCATCAAACTGATATGGTAGTAATAACTTGTCTAGGATATTTTTCAATCCTCTGGCATTTGTTTTTAATTCTTTTGCTCTTTTGGCAATTTCTAACTTTGCACCTTGTGTCATTGATAGTTTAATATTGTCTAATCCAAACATATATTGATATTGTTTTAATAAAGCATTTTGAGGTTTAGTCAATATCTGTACCAGTTGAAGTTCTGTTAATGAATTAACATGAGTAACTGCCGAAAACCTACCAACAAATTCAGGGATAAGACCAAACTTTATTAAATCCTCAGGCTCCACTTGAGCGAGATGATTTTCACTATCGTCATCACCTGTTAGTTTTTGTCCAAACCCAATTCCTGCAGAGTTTTTACTTTTTATTTGTCTTTCTAAATCATTAAATGCTCCACCTACTATGAATAATATATTTCTTGTATCAATTGTGACCATTGCTTGATCAGGATGTTTACGTCCACCATGCGGAGGAACTCTACATTCTGTACCTTCTACAATTTTTAGTAATCCTTGTTGTACACCTTCTCCTGATACATCTCTTGTTATTGACGTACCCTCAGACTTTCTACATATCTTGTCAATTTCGTCTATAAAGATAATACCTTTTTGTGCTAATTCTATATCTCCTTCTGCATTTGCAAATAACTTTTGTACGACATTTTCAACATCTTCGCCTACATATCCTGATTCAGTTAGTGTTGTTGCATCTGCAATAGCAAACGGAACATTCAAATACTTTGCTATTGTTCTAGCCATGAACGTTTTACCAGACCCTGATGGTCCTAGGACCAATACATTAGATTTTTCTATCTCTAAATCTGCGGGTGGTGATATAATTCTTTTATAATGATTTGTTACTGCTACTGATAATACAGTTTTTGCATAGTCTTGCCCTATAACAAATTTATCTAGATGATCTTTAACATCAACAGGATTTAATAATCCATGTCCACCTTGCACTAATTTTTCTTTTGATACTTTACTAGTGTCTTCTGCTAAAATTTCGTTGCAAAGTTTAATACATTCGTTGCAGATAGATACTTTGCCTGCACCGACAATCATTTTTGTTACATCTTTACGTGACTTTTGACAAAAAGAACAAATTAGATTTTCTTCACTCATTGAATCTATTTGTCTGTTTTCATTTTAGCGATTTTAGGAAAAATCTCAGGAACTCCGGATATTTTATTTCTATTCAGAACTGCGTATGCTTGAGCATCATCAAAGTTTGAATTTATAAAAAATGTTTTTGATAGTGTTAATATGTAACCTGACCAAACTCTTAAAGGGTTTGATGAATAGTCCATATTCATTATTACATAAGTTGCAGTTCTACAAGCATTTAAAAGCCAACTGTAATCTCTGCCTTTTTGATTAGGTTTCCAGTCTTCTAAATATTTCTCGTACTCTGCATCTGATTCGTTGCCAAAAGGATCAAGTCCTGAAAAATTGTTGTCATCCCAAATATACAAATTAACATTCTTTTTTGACATATGCTTATTCAATTGATCAGCAAATCCGTCTTTATCTCTTTTGCTTAAATTGATTAAACAAAATGACACGTCTTGATTATGGAACCAAGATGGTGGAGTAATTAATGTAACTGTTCCTTCTTTCTTTTTTAGGTCAGTTAACTTCTTGCCAATTGCTGGAGTTTCTTTTGCGAACTCCTGGTTGCTCTTTTTATCTTGAGCACTTTTGTTTGTATTTTCTCCTGCGGGTGTTGCCATTGTTCCTATCCGTTTTGGTTCATTATATCTATTATAACTTGTCTATCTGCTTCTGTCAAGTCATCTAGTGTTAATTCTTTGTTCTCTATTTTACTTATTAGATCATCAATCCGTGCCTCAATTTTTTCTTGGTAAGCAACATCGTCGATCATTCTCTTTTTGTGATTAATAATTTTGCTAGGTGCTATTGTGTTCTCAGGTTGTACGTTTACCAATTCTTCCTCTGTTCTGTCCTCAAAATCGTTAGTGTTCTGCATTTCTTCGATTTGTATTTCGTTTTTCTCTGGTTCTGGAATGTCCATAATTTTGGACCAATTACCAGATTCTTCTTGCTCTTCGTTTTGTTTGTATTTTGGTTCTTCTTCTACAGGCACTCTTACTTTTTGTCCGTTTTGTATAACAACTGTATACTTCTTACCTTCTTCTGCAGGATCTGGTTGATTAAATCCATCTAACAATGCATCTAACTCGTCTTCTGATATATCTCTATCTTCGGTATCTGGCTCAGGTGCAAATTTTTCTTTTAATTGCTCTGTAGTCATCTTAGGTAGTCCTGTTGACTCTTCTTTTAAATTAGATCCTGGAACAATGATTGTTGGATTATCGAAATCGCTCAACAGTACTGCACAGGTTCTAGCAATATCGGGTGGCAAATTTTCAAAAGTTGTGTTTCCTCTTAAAATATCATCTAAATGGTCTTGAAAGAACGCCATTCTAGAAGCCGTAATGGGTGGGTGTTCTTTTGCTTGTTCTTCTGTTAATGACACATCTGCTAGGAATTGTGCTTTGTTACTTTCGTCTCTTTCCATTTTTAATTGTTCGTCTGTTATATCTTCGTAATTACCTTGTTTTGCATGAAACTCTTTAAGTATTTTATCACGTTCTTCCTTGGTAGGTAACGTAGGCTGGCTTGTAAATGCTGGCTCAGGCTCTACTACCTCTGTTAAGTCCGGTTTCATTCTTTCTGTTTCCTCTTTTTTTTTAGTATCTACTGCAATAATTGATCTAGTCTTAGGTTTTTTCTCTGCTGGTTTAAATTGATCAAGTTGTTTTGGTTCTTTTGCTTCGGGCAATATTGCTGATATTGTTGGTTCCGGTGTTGGTTCTAGATCGTATATGTGTTGATCGGGATCAAATCCGTCTTCTACTTTTTGTGTGGCAAAATCAGGTAGTCCTTCATCTGCATACAGTGGATCTAAAGATTTAGGTGCTTCGACTATTACTTCTTCTTCTCTGTGTTTTTTAGCATAGTCTTCTAAATCTTGTGCTTCTTTGGCTATTCGTTCTTTAAACTCTTTTTTTTTATCTTCGTCGGTAACAATAGTAATTGGTTTTTCTTCCGGCTTTGGAACATTCTTATTGAACTCGTTTAACTTTTCTTTCCAATCTGTCAAACGATCTGTTGCTTCTTGTAGTTGTTCTTTTTGTGCGGCGTGTGTTGCCTCGTTGATCATTGAGTTCCAGGCTTGTTCTTCTGGTGTTTCTTTTACAGGTTTAGGTGGATCAAACGTGAAAGAATGATCTGGTTCGTCTAGATCTACTAAATCTTTTGGTGGTGGTGGCATATCTGGTGGATATCTTCTTAATAAACTTTGGTTAGCCGCAATTAATAATAGTACTGCAAGTGGATCAAAAACAAATATTAAAATGATGATAACCCATCTAACTGCTGATGAAGTATCAACATCGTTTGCTAATCCCACATCTACTGCCAGTGCCGCAATATATTTCACTGGTCCTACTTCTGCTTCAAGTTTGACCAATGACGATTCTAACGGTTGTCGATCGATTATTAAATTATCTATATTGTTTTGTGAAGAAACAATCTTATTTTCTGCGGCAGTAATTTTTGCTTCTATATCGTCTTTATTAGATGATACGTTGCCTCTCATGGCATCGATATTTGCCTGTGCTTTGGCAACTTCATCTGTATGTTCTTTTTTAAGTTTGTTAATGTTTGCTTCAATTTTTTCAACTTCTGCCTGGTTCTCTTCCTTGAGAACATTCATATTTCTATTTGCTTGAGCAATTTTGTTATTAATTTTATCTCGTTCAGGAGTCTGAAGTTCTTTCAACTTCATTGCTTTTTTATGATTGCCACCACTGAACACACCTTTTTTATCTCTCAATGCATTGACATCGGCATCTAGTACTTCAAGTCTAACATTAAGTTGTGCTATGTTATTGGTCTCGACCGCAAGTAGTGTTTTAAGTTTCTCAGTCAGTTCAGACATTCTATCTGATTCAATTTTAAGAAGTGTTTCTAATTTACTATTTGCATTTAAGATATTTTGTTTCTCAATTTCTACATCACCTGATCTGTCATTAGACACTCTGTTAAGAGAATTTTCTGCTCTTTCTATAATTTTCTTTTGTCGTTCTATAATGACGTTTTCACTTGTGATTTTATCATTGATTATTTCTATTCTTTGTGTGACTGTGTCACCTGCTAGGTTTTGCTCAAGGTGTGCTTTGGATAAGAAACCAAAGATACCCATAGATGTTATCAAACTTAAGACAACGACTGCCATTGTTAGATATGTTTTAAGTAGGAACGGAGTGAACTTCCAATTCCTATATAACCATGATGCCGTTATAAGTTTTCCTACTTCAAGAACTCCTCCCATAATAACAACGGGTAAGAATGCTCCTGGAAAGATGGCGGCAAGTCCTATCACGGAGTAGAATATTGCTACGCCTGAAATTGATAATGCTGACAGTAAAGTCAGAAATGCTATAAACATATTTTTCCTATAATCTTTTAATAATGTATTACTATATTTACTATAACACAAGACCTAATTATAATTCAACGGAAAAATACACTAAATATCCTTACACATGGCAAACATTAATATAAAATATCACGGACTTACAGGTCAAAAATACAGTTTAACAATCGACAATGGACAAACATTGACTCAATTAAGAACCGCTATTGCTTCAAATGAGGGTCTAGCAGTAGGAAATTATGAGAATGTTGCTCTATTGTCAGATATAAGCAAAAATTTCGTTAATAACGCCTCAGATACACTAGCCACAATAGGTGCAGTCACTGACAGCATATTCATATGTAAAACCCTGTCTACGGGTACTAAACAAGCGAAACAAGAGGCGAAATTAGCAGTTGCAACAGAGAAGAAACAAGCAGACGGTGATACATCTGCACAATTTTATAGAGCAAAAAATACTGCCTCGGTAAATGACTTGCCAACGAAGTACTCTGGTAATAATGTTGTTGATAATGCCAACAGTGGTGGCCTAAAAAACGGCAGACCCTGGTCTTAATTTATTTTACAAATCTCCAAGGATATTCCATCATCTTACAGGCATTGTTAGTCATATGTCTTGTTGCACCGTTTAGTTTGATAAACGATTGATATACTCTGCAATATCCTGCTGATGTCGGGTAAGAGTGTACTACTCTAACTTGACCCATGGCATTACGAGTTTTACTGTACCAATAAGTCACCTTGCCATTAGCAGTTTCGTTCAGTGCATGATATACTGCTGACCTGTGTAAATTCTTTTCTGTCTTGTTTAAACTGAATCTCATATATTGAGAAGCATTCCACATAAACCCAGGTGCGGCACCTATTATGCCGTCCTCTAAACTTACAGGAGCATGATTCATATTAATGAAACTTCCTTCAGTTTCTTTGAGATTTGTCGTCATCGACGACGTTGTCGCTGAACAATTAGCAAGAAATAAACTGCTAATCAATATTATGATAACCTGGTACGATCTCATATCCTCCATCCAATCTTTCACAAGCAATCGACCTTTCAGTGACCATTGTGTTTTTTAATGGCATATCCCAATTAAAAAATTTACAGTCAGAAGCAATACCCATTCCGTGTAAGAAGTCTTTGACTCCATCTTCGCAATGAACTACTTCTTCTGTGTATTCTTTAACGACATTGCCGTTTGTATCTACAATTTTGACAGTTGTTGTTTTAATATCACAGTACTGATCCGACCATGGACCACCTGCTTCTGCATTACTGCTATAAAACAATACAACTGAAAGTATTAGTAGGACAATAAACCAAACTATTGTTTTCATTTATTATTCCTAATCTAATACTTTTTTAGCCGCATCGTTTATTGCATCAGTATTGATAACCCCTTTATTCTTTTGAGAATCTATATCAGCAATAATTTTTTTGATATCTTTTTTAGATACCTCTAGCATTATATAAACTCTGTAAGATTTGTGGTTAGTCATGAATATCTCCTGTTTGGTAACTTCATAATGTCTTACCAAAGTGTCAGAGATCATGTTCACTACTGTGTCCTGCGATCCAGAACTTACAGTCAAGTTTTCATTAGTACCTGCTTCGTTCTTATTGATAGTAGTTCGATTGTTCATCTCACCATTGATTCTATCAGCAAGTTTCGCCTTTGCAAGTAAAATAGCCTTCTTAACTGCTAACTCCATATCAGGTGATACTGCCGTAGCCGTTTCCTGATACTTTCGAAAGGTCTCGTGATTGTAATCCACGTACCAGTCTGGAGTCTTATTGACAACACCATTCTTTGTCATATCAGATTTAATCTTATATGTAGAACAGTTTGTCAGCAATATGCTAGTCATTAGCACCAGCATTATTTTAACGATAGTATTCATACCGCTATCCTCCTATGATTTAAAATTGTCGATAAGATTTGTAAATCCAGTGACTATATTGGATACAACTTCACCAACTCCGTTTATATTGAAGTCAGACATAAATTGATCGTATCCATTTCCTATCATCGGATAGACTGCAAAAAATATCGCAATTAATATTATTAACCTAAACATATTATACATTATAGCATATTTTCCAGATGCGTCAACCTAAGTTGATCTTGCTAAAAGTGTTGATTTTATTGACTTTTTTTACCACTTGACCTATATATTTTTTGGAAAACCATATCCAAATGTCGACATTTGGAAATTTAATACTGTGGCTACCAAATGTACTCGATCTTCTTCTCCACCATTGAACGCATTATGGTATTTGGTATTATCGGTTACCCAAACCGAACCATCTGCAGGCATATGATGAACCACATCATCAACACACATACGAGCACCAAAGTTTGTAACAATAGGAATATGTATTCTAGGTTCTGGATCTCTATGCCAACTTAATGTTGTACGTGGTAGTTTCCATAATAATCTAATTCTACCTATTTGGTATTTGGTACATAAAGTATCATACACTTCTTTAAAATATGTATCGTTGAACAGTTCTACAAATTGTGAATATTTTGTTTCATCTATGGGTTCTTCTCGTTGTACTTCATTGTATGTACTATCTGGTTTAGTCCAAAACAATCCTCTAACATTACCGCCTGTTATTGAATTTTTATCACCAGGTATCTGTGTTAGACAAATTGCATTGATATCTCTTTCTCCTAATGGCGACTGTCTTGCTACCATTGAGTCCACTTCTTTTAGTGCTTTGCGTAATTTTTTTATATCAAATTTAAGTTCAGGATCGATATAGAATCCTTTAGGCATCAAATATAATTCCTTGTGCTAGTGGTAGATCCTTACCATAGTTTGTAGTTACAGTTGATCTTCTCATATATTGTTTCCAAGCATCAGATCCTGATTCTCTTCCACCGCCTGTATCTTTCTCACCACCAAATGCTCCGCCTATTTCTGCACCCGACGGACCAATGTTAATATTAACTATTCCACAATCAGAACCAACAGATGATATAAATCTTTCTGCTTCTTGTATGTTGTCTGTGAATATACAAGAACTTAATCCTTGAGGCACATCATTTTGTATTGCTATTGCTTCATCTATGTCTGTGTATTTCATTGCGTAGAGTATTGGTGCAAATGTTTCTGTTCTAACAATATCACATTGTTCGGGTACTTCAACAATAGCAGGTTGTACAAATCCTTCACCTAGATCTGTTAATGGTTCTCCGCCATGTATTGTGTATCCTTCTTCTTTGCATTCGTTTAAAACATTTTGCATTCTATCTAGTGCTTCTTGATTTATCAAAGGTCCAACTAAATTCTCTCTTTTAATTGGATCTCCTATAGGTAAACTTGCGTAAGACTTTTTAAGTTTCTCCATTAGTTCATCATATTTGGATCTGTGTACTATCAATCTTCTTAATGTTGTACATCTTTGTCCACAAGTTCCTACTGCACTAAACACTATTGCTCTAGAAGCCAACTCTAGATTTGCGTGTTCAGATACAACCATTGCGTTGTTTCCACCTAACTCATATAAACCTTTTCCTAGTCTTGCTCCTACTAGAGGTGCTAGTTCTTTACCCATCTGTGTCGAACCTGTTGCACTTAACAATTTAATTCTTTCATCTTGTGCCATCCATTTTGCTTGATACTCGTCGCCGTCGACAATTTGTAAAAGATCTATATCGTTTGTTGCACCAAATTCTACAACAGTATCATCCCATATTTTTTTACATAGGAAAGATACTTTTAATGTTTTTGGTGACGGTTTCCATACTACACTATTTCCACACACGATGGCTAAACAAAAATTCCATCCCCATGGTGCTACTGGAAAGTTAAATGCCGTAACAACTCCAACTACTCCTATTGGATTCCATAGTTCTTGTAGTCTATGGTCAGGTCTTTCAGATGGCATTGTTTTACCGTAAAGTTGTCTAGATAGTCCAACTGCAAAATCACACATATCTATAACTTCTTGTACTTCGCCAATACCTTCAACTAAAATCTTTTTGCTCTCTCGTGTTACACCTTTCCCAACTGACATTAAGTTTTTTCTTAAGTTGTTTCCAAAATGTCTAATCAAATCGCCACGTGCTGGAGCAGGAATACTTCTCCATTGTTTCTGTGCTTCAACTGATTTATTAATTAATTGGTTGTAGTAATCTGCTTTCATGAATATACCTGTCCAAATTTATTGTTTATGAATACATTATAGTCTACACTCTCTTGACTGATAAATCCTTCACCTGTAAGTTCTCCTCTGGCATAAGCAGTAACAACAGAACAAACACCTGAAGCAGTTGTTCTTTGAATAGCACTATGTCCATCTTCTCCATAAATCTTTTTAGACCAAGTTTTTTCTAATAGTTGTCCGTCTTTTGTTCCTATAACAGAAACAAGCATTACTACAACATCTGAAGTAGTGTATGGAACTTCTTGATCAAATAGATCTACGAATTTTTTCTTGTTATGTTTTAAATTTAAATCATCTAATAAAAATTTCATAGATGCTTGGTGTCCTGGATATCTAATTGTTTTATAACTTAATGATTTAACTTTTTCAGCAAAGGTATCACACATAGAAGCAGAGCCTCCAGATGTGTTAAATGCTTCATATCTATCACCGTCTATGTATACTTGTTCTAATCCATCAAGTGGTTGTGTTTTAATATGCTTGTGATTTGAAAGTACATCACAATCATTTACATACTCATTAATAAGTCCGTCTGTGGACCAAGTTAGATAGTATGCCATTGCATTGGTTGGGTATTTGGGTAGTGCTCCTACTCTCATTTTTACTTTGCTTACTGTGTCAAATTTTTTAATTAAATCAGAAGCAATAATGTTTACGGCTCCTGGCGCCAATCCTGATTGTGGCATCATGAATGCTTTTGTATCTAGATCTCTAATATGTTCTGATACTTCTGTATCCTCTGTTAGATCAAAATATGCAGTACCAGTTTCGGCACACACATCTGCTATACCTTTGTTGAGATGATATAGAGTTGCTGACACAATTATATCAACAGACTTTACATATTCTGTCAATGCAGTTTTGTCTGATGCATCAAGTTCCACGAAGTTAGGAATATCTCTATTTTCTATGTCGGCAATCTTAACTTCGAATCCTTCTGATGCTAGATAGGTTGCAATGGTCTTACCAATTTTCCCTGCACCTATAACACCGATAGTCTTCATATAATTTAATTATTGAGTTTATTAGTCTAGTATACTAGATTCTGGTCCACAAATGCAACGATAAAAACATGATGATATAATGGAGCATTTGGTCTGTACCAATCATGTTCCAAAACATCTCATTATTTTTTATTTTTGCATAATAACTGTTTAATCTGGAGGTGATATAATCCTGTATCCAGTGTAATACTCCCATTAAAAGCACCCAAACAACAGGTAATCCTAATGGTATTGTTATAACTGCCATGGTTGTTGTCCATATTGCAACGTGGATTGTTAATAGTTTATTAGAACTTGATTTGCCTAAAGCCATCTTTTCATTTTGCAATAAAAAATCGCCTATCCAGTGTGCTATGATTATTCCTAATACTTGCGAAGTCGCTATCATGTTATCTCCTCGTTACTTGTTGCCTTTCATGGCAGTGATTTCTTTTGCACCTTCTTCATCCCACACAGGAACAAGATTGCTCTTGTGCATCATGCCTATGCCCAACAACTTACGTTCTCCGGAGTACTTCATCTCTTCTCTTTTGTTACCACCGTTCACGGGTATCTTGTCACCGCACTTGGGTTGGTTGGGGTCTGGCGTGTATTCGGGTATGTCGTAGCCTGTGAATTTTCTTGTATTCTTCTTCAATGTGTATGTGTCGAGGCCCTGCGATGATAACCACTCCTCGTGATTGGCCTGTGCTTCTCTGTTCCTACGAGAGTTCTCGATCTTGTGCTTGATTCTTTTAGGCAGTTTCAACTGTATGAATCCCATATCTTATTATAATATTAAGGAAGTTTTCTGTCAACGATTGTTGCATAAATCATTTTGGTATATTTTTCATTGGTACTCCATGCTTTTAATCCTTCAAGCAATTTTGGATAGTTCCAACTACCGTCTTTGATTTGTTTTTCTCTTTCTTCTCTGAATTTTTCATATGCCGGGTGGTTATTCAAAATGCTAATCATGTGTCTAATTGACTTACATTTAGTTTCATATTTCCTTAACCCAAATTTTGCATCTGGTATTGCCAAAGGTTTCATGTGGTCCATGGTTAAATCCCAAGTCCTAACACCAAACAAGTTATTACCTTCTTTTGCAAATCTGATAGTACCCCAAGCACTCTCAACACCAGCCATTGCAATAATGATTGATTTAGGTACTCTGGATCTTCTGTCTGTTGTAAAATTAATGTAGTCTACACATTGTCCAACGGCATTCATAAAACTATCCGGGCCATCAAATTCAAACTCGGGTTCTTGTAACCCTAATAGTGCTACCTTGTCTACTTCTTTTTTATGGAAATCTTCTTCTAATTTGTCTACAGTCCATTTGTTAGGATAGAAAGATCCGCCTATGAACGAACTTGTTAAGAACACTATTAATACTATTGCAAGTAATAACACTTGCCAGATTAATTTAATTGTACTTGGTTTCATACATTAATGTATTAGTGGCGAGTATTGAAACCCGCCACTTAATACGATTTATATTGCAACTTTTTCGTCTTGCACTGGTTTTTCAATTTCCTCAATAGTCTCAGAATAATTTGTTTTATATTCTGCTTCTGCTGAAGACATATAACTATTCCAATTTGATTTAGATAAACCCGTGAATCTAGTTATGTTTCCGTCTGCCAGGATCTTAAAAGAACCTGCAAGTTTGTGCGTAACACCATCTGGTGCAAATTTATGCACAACACCTGTTGCTTTGCCATCTGGATTTTCTCTGCCCATAATGAACATATAGTTTCCAGAACGACCTTTCCATTTGTTTTCAGTTGTAGTATCTGCCTTACATCTTGAAATGATTTGGTCTAGTACCAACTGTGATTTTACTGAACATTTATACATATTAGTTTCTCCTCTTTAATACCACTATTATAACAGGTAATGGTATTTCGTCAACCTGGTAAATTACCGTTGGTTTTATTGGAGTTTTTTCCATTGTTTGCAAAGATGCACATAAACTTTGGTCCAATATTCTACCGCCCATGGATCTATTGCAGTATCCATACACTTTTTTGCATTGGCAATTAGTCTATCTTTCTCAGGTTCATATAATTCTTTAAGTGTTGTAAGTTTAATTTCCATTTATTCTACTCCTTAGTTCAGTTGTACTCCAGTCATGATCCCTGCTATTATAGATAACTTGTATATGCTTTTGTTTACAAATGTCTGCTCCTGTGAATTGTTTGTCTTTGTATTCTTTGCCTATAATTCTAACATCAATCTTGTTACTTTTTAATATGTCTTCAAGGTCTTTTTCTGTTTGATAAACAATAATCTCATCAACATACCTGCAACCTAATAATTGTATTTGTCGTTCAACAATGGATTGCACAGGTTTATTTTTGTCAGGTCTGTCTATATTTGGATCCGTTTGTAAACCTGCAATTAGGTAATCACAGTTTTGTCTTGCTTCTTTAAGCATTGACACATGACCCGCATGAAATAGATCAAAAGTTGAAAATGTTATTCCAACTCTACCAAACCTATCTTTCATCACCATCTCCGTGTATTTGATCTCTTTGCAGTCTATCCTGTAATTTTTCTTTGTTTGTATCAGCGACTTCCTGTAATGTTATTCCTAAATCGCCTGCAAGTGCAGAAATATACCAAAGTACATCACCAAGTTCTCTAGTAATGTCTTGTTTAAATGATTCTTTTGTTCCATCTCTAACACGTTTTTTAACTTTTTCTGCTACTTCTCCTGCTTCACCACACAATCCCAATGCTGGATACAAAACATTGTATTGTTGAGGATATCGTTTTACTGTTGCTACAAATTCTTGGTATTCATCAAATGTCATTTTACTCATTAGTAACTCGCATATACTACAAATAGAATACAAGCAATGAACCCTGCAATCAGTACGTGATTGCCAAGATTAAACCAACTTGTTCCTACTGTGTTTGGATTCTTAGGGTCAATTATTTTATTCATGTTCTCCTCCTGGATCGTTTGGATCCAATTTTACTTTAATTGGATTGCCTTGTTTATCTCTATAAATTACATATCCTCGTCCTCTACCATGAGAATGGTATCCACCGAAGTCATATGTAAATGCTTTATATGGTGCATTGTGAAATTGTTTAAAAGTATAATAGACTGCACAAAGAACTGCTATATGTCCTATAACTAGTCCAGTCCATCCATAAACAAAATAATCTGTAGTGGCACCAATTACAAGTAAACTAAAAGCCGTTGACCAAACAAAACTTAATGTGGTCAGTAATTGTAATCTAACTGTTTTTGGTAATGCTCTAAGATCATTCTTACTGTCATCAAATAGAATGGTTGCCGTAGATATCATCCACTGTTTCATTACATCACTCCTGCATGATTTGCCGACAGTACCATTCCGAATGTAAACATCAGAATAATATAGATTATAGGCAAGTTGTCTAAAATCCACCATTTAAATTTTTTCATTTTAATCCTTTCAACACATCTAATTCGTCCGCTTTTGGTTCTTCTTCAGGCTCAGGCTCTTTTTCAAATTCTACATCTTTTGGTTCTTCACAAGGCATACCAGAATTATCAAACCAACGACCATCTGCCGTTACATGAAATTGTTGCCAAAAACCGGTGCCGTCTGATCTTTTTCTTCTTACTCTTTTATTTTTAAGTGTTCCTTTGTATTCTTCTCCATACTTGCCTTGTAGCAATCTATACTTGCCATTAATACCGCCGTAAATTCTATCAATGCAGATAGGATTACCTTCTGCATCTTCGCCACGTTGATTAGATATCAGTAGTTGTTTTTGTCCTGAAACATATTCAGGAGGTACATATTTTTCTTTTTTAGGTTCTTTAGGTTTTGCAATCTTTTTCAAATTTTCTAGTAATTCTTCTTTTCTGCTCATATCCATCTCCTGATGTTAAACCGTTGTGTTGCTTTGAAATCTAGATGTTTCGTCGACTTATGGTTCGCATAAGTCTCTCCAATATTGACCCTAAAGGGGAACTAGTTAGATTGACAAATGACTAACACCCGTCCACAACACAACGGTTAATACAATTATTATACCTTAGAATTGTTTTTTTGTCAACTGTCTCTACGTTCAATGTCTTCTTCAATGCATTGATTACCGTATTGAACTTCCAGAATATGGCAGAACTGCGAGGATTGATTACTGCCTTTGTGCCATTCTTTCTTTTGAATTGTAGTAGTTTGGTGTTCTGTTAGTCTACATTTTTCTTCTATGTCAGACGATACATTTATTGTATCGACTACTACCTCACCTTTTAAACAATACCAATGCTCTGTTCTATGTTCATGTCTTTGCATTGATAAACTTTTGCCTGGTTCAATTATTAATTCTTTTATTTTATACCCTGGACGATCCTGTAACACTCTATACCAACCCCATGCTCTTTGTACTTTTGGTTGTTTCCAGTTTTCTAAAATTCTACTAGATGAATTAAGTTTATTATTGCCACCTACGCCAAATGCAAATTGTACTTTGTCTTTGTAGGTTTGCATTTCTGGTATATTGTCTTTATCTCTATCACCGCCATTAGCAAATATTATTTGTTGTCCGTTGCCAACAGTAGACATCAGTTTGAATATTGCTCCGCAGGCTGTATCATCACTGTCATCAAAACTTACTATTCCATCTACCATGGATAAGTTTTCTATAATTGCTTTTCTTTCTTTGAACGGCAAGAATGCTTGACCTTTTTTGCGAGATAACCATTGGTCACTGTTGATACCAACATACAACTCGTCTCCAAGTTGACGTGCTGATTTAAAATAACTGATATGTCCTGAATGTAGAGGATCAAATCCTCCGGTTACTAATACAATTTTCTTCATAGGATACCTTTCTAAAGTATTATCCTACGTGTAAGCCAAACCATTTCTTAGTATCGTTGAGATACTTTTCCCAACGAGTATCAGCAAGTGAATACTCGAAGTTTTGAGTTTCGTGATTCAGTCCTATTCTGACTGCTCCGTTTTTCTCGTGAAAATTTTTAGCCATCAACGTAAGAGGTGATAAAGTTATTACTCTTTTAATCTGTTTAGAATCTCTAGCCATTTTTAATAAATGATCTATTATTGTCTTGCCTGCTCCTTTTGTATGACTCCATACTGTATATGCAATAGCAATACTTCCTGCAGGATCAGAAAACTTCTTAAGTTCATCAACACTTTTTGGAACAAACTTACAATGTGCTATACAAACCACAGATGCATATTCGCCTTTGTCGTCTACTAGAGCATAAATTTCTCTGCCTCTAGTTTCAGAATTTCTAAATGCTAATGACAATTCTGGTCTAACTGGGTCTTGTTCTATATCTATTACATCTATTTTTTGGAATTTAAATGCCATTATCCTACAGATCCTTCCATGCTGACTTCCAAAAGTTTGTTGGCTTCAACGGCAAACTCCATAGGAAGTTTTTGAAAAACTTCTTTGCAGAAACCTGATACCAATAAATTTGTTGCATCTTCTTCAGTTAATCCTCTCTGTCTACAATAAAATAATTGTTCTTCATCTATCTTAGATGTTGTTGCTTCGTGATTACAGTTACTAGTATTACTGTTGTTTTCTATATAAGGTATTGTGTTTGCTGAACATTCATTACCCATCATTAATGAATCACAAGCAGTAAAATTCTTTGCCTTGTCGGCAGACTTTAATACTTTGACCAATCCTCTGTATGTGTTTGATGACTTGCCTGCAGAAATACCTTTTGAGATTATTGTACTTCTAGTATTTTTACCTATGTGTATCATTTTAGTACCTGTATCTGCTTGTTGATGACCGTTTGTAAGAGCAACTGAATAAAATTCTCCTATCGAGTTATCACCTTTTAGTATACAAGAAGGATACTTCCATGTCAATCTACTTCCTGTCTCAAATTGTGTCCAAGTTATGCGAGAACTATGACCTTTACATAGTCCTCTTTTGGTAACAAAGTTATAAATTCCGCCTTTGCCTGTGACAGGATCACCTGGATACCAGTTTTGTATTGTTGAATATTTTATTTCTGCATTGTCCATGGCAATTAATTCTACATTGGCGGCGTGTAATTGATTTTCATCTCTCATTGGTGCTGTGCAACCTTCAAGATAACTTACACTACTGCCTTCATCTGCAACTATAAGTGTTCTTTCGAACTGTCCTGTGTTTGATGCATTTATTCTAAAGTATGTAGATAGTTCCATAGGACATTTTGTATTTTTTGGAATATAAACAAATGTGCCATCTGAGAATACTGCTGAATTAAGTGTGGCAAAGTAATTGTCTGAACGAGGTATTACACTACCTAAATACTTTTTAACTAATTCAGGGTGATTGTTTACTGCTTCTGAGAACGAACAAAATATTATACCTTTTTTTGCAAGTTCTCCGTGAAATGTAGTGGCAACAGACACAGAATCAAATACTGCATCAACGGCCACTCCTGCTAGTTTGGCACGTTCTCCTAATGGTATTCCTAATCGTTCAAAATCTTTTTTAATCTCTGGATCCACTTCGTCATAACTTGCAGGACCTTTCTTTGGAGCAGAATAATAACTGATAGATTGATAATCTATGGGATTGATATCAAGTGTTGACCAATCGGGTTCTACCATTTTTGTCCAACGTCTGTATGACTTTAGTCTATAATCAAGCAACCATTGAGGTTCTTTCTTAATTTTTGATAATCTTGTTACAATTTCTTCGTTGATACCTGGTTCGAACGTTTCGCTTTCGACATTCGTGACAAACCCTGCACTATATTCTTGCTCTAATCTTTGCTCTACTTTTTTTCTATCTTTAATTTCTGGCATACATCATATTTAACCCTGCCATGGCCATGGCTTATTACGTTCTTGTTCCTTGTTTTTGTCTCTTTCTATCTTATTGATCACAAGATAGACGATCGTACCACCTATTGCTATTGCACACAGGCCGACCGCCAACATACCAAATCCGTCTGCTACTGTCATAAACTCCTTTCTTCTATTTTTGTTTGTTTTTCTGGATCCCAAATATAATGATGTGGATGTGCTTTTGGTCTCACAATTCTAATTTTGTCCATATGGTCATGTGCATCGTCTATATTGTCAAAACGTGCAACAACTAACTCATCCTGGATACGTGGAATATACCATACTTCGTACATTTTCTTTGTCCTTTCCTTTTTGTGTAGTCTTGATTGCTTAAGACCAATGGCCAATATCTTTTCGTCTTCTTCTACTGCTTCATGGAAATATCTTTTTTTGGTCATCTTACCTGGCATTTTTCTTTTCCATTAATATTTGTTTTGGTGTTTTGCTACCCGGTTCTAGTTTAATAAGTCTACAACTGAATAACTTCTTCTTACCTTTGCTTGTTTGTAGCACAGGTTGTCCATGCTCATCAATTGATATTGATTTTATCTTTGTTTGTACGTTTCTAAAACGTCCAACAGATATCATATCACCTGCTTTGATTGTTAGTTTATATTCACGCATTGTATCCTATCATTTTAAAATGATCCTCCAGAGTGTAAGTTTCAAAGTCTATCACATCACCTCGTACACTTTTAATAGTTTTATTGAATCCTGCTAACTGATATCGTTTAAAAGGATATTCCCACGTTGCACCGTGTTGCCAATCAGTTTCTAAGATATGCTTATCACTATCATTAATCATACACAATGGCATCTGCAATACAACTTCTGCTGAAATCTTATCATGCAAGTATGCATTAATAATTTTATTCTGTGGTATTACGTGTTCTAGGTGTCCTTTTTCAATATTCGTTGCTTTATAGTGAGAACCTTGTGGTGCAAGTTTTTTTTGCATAGTTCTAATATAAAGTATTAATGATGATCTGATATGTTTCTTTGTAGGTGCAGACCAATTGTTAGAAAATAAATCTTTCTTCATGTGATCTATATAATCTGCAAGTTCATTTAAATGAGGTTTATCTGTGCTTTCGAACTTAATCTCTGGCAAAGAAATAATATCTAGTTGTTGTACATTAAACATTTTTTACTCGTTCTCCATTTTTAAACCAAATAATATCATTTGTATCTACATATTCTAATACTTCTTTAACTGACATATAGATTGCTAATCTACCACCTGGTTTGTTTTGTTTCAATGTTTTGTATTCGTTTACTTTTTTGTCAAATAGTGGATGTAACTTTTTTATGTGTTCTTTGCTTATCCAATAACTCGCAATAGGTATAGCATCTCCGTTTTTGTGAAACAGTGAATGACCAAATCCTTCGAAGTCGTATAACTTTTTGATGTCATCTGTTTTACTCATATCAAACATCGCAGACTGCCAATTATTAATGCTGGGTACTTTTTCAAATTGACTGCTTTTTAGTTCAATGTTTTTATATCCTTCATCCTCTGCTTTAGCATCTTCACCTTTCCTGCCAGGAGTTTTTTCAATGCTAGATAGTATTTGCCGTAATTCAACAACTTGCATCAATTCACGATACCCGTAATTGTCTAACGGATTTATACCTGTTGACTTTCTAAAATCTGCAAGTTTCTTAAGTCCATCTACTAAATTTGCAACGTCTTCGCTAGTCATGTTTTCTCGATAGGTATTTGTTAAATGCCGTTTGTGCCTCTGAGTCTGGAGCAACATCTCCATCAAATAATTTCAGTGTGACATTTGGCATATAACTTGGTTCAAACAAATCATCTTCAATTAAATGTACTTCTCTCAACATATGACCCATTGCCACTGGTGCGTCCCAACCAACACCGTTTGCGTATTGCCATTGTTTCTTTGTTGCTGAATGTATTAGTGTAGCACTTGGACAAACTTTCTTTGCTGATTCGAGCATCTTAACCATCCAGTCTGCAGGTAATCGTTTAAGTCTTTTTGCTTCAGCACCCATTTGATACTGTTTCATTAATCCAATAAACAAACCTTGATTAATTTCTCCTCCGTCCTCGTCTCCATACACAGTTTTGATTGCCTCGAGAGCATTAAACAATCCTTCGTCGCCGGCCATTTTCATTCCTTTGTATGCGTAATCAAAATGTGAGAAGTAGTGTTTGTTAGGTCCACATTTTCCTGTAGACTTACGAACTCTCTTTGGCTCTAAATCAATAGAGCATTTATCAAATATCTCTTGAACTTTATGTGCTGTCAACACTCTTTCTGTTTCAGTTTCACCCATTTTGTATCTGTGTAATAGACATCTGTGAATCTCTTCTGTACCTGCTCGTAGAATACCTGAATCATTTACAATCTCGAATGCTTCTGCATCAAAGGCCGGCTCATCTGTTTCTACTATTGTTACTGGTATTTCGTTATAACCTAACAATGATAGAGCAACTGCTCTGTGTTGTCCATCGAATATATACAGTCTTTCACTGTCAGAACGTCTAACTGCTGAAACAGGAGTACACACTCTTGGATCAAACTTTTTCATTATGTTCATCACGTGTCCTGCTCGTACATCTCGTTGAACAGAGTAGTTGAATGCAAAATCTTTTAGTGGGTGTGCTTCTGTACCCAGTGGTAATGTTCTACCTTTTGCTATTTGATTTTTTAAATTAACTTTTGCTTCTGCAAATCTTTTGGAAAAATTTGGCACATCTTCTGGTGCTTCTTTTTGAACTTCTGCGACGACGTCGAGAAGCAGTTTGACATTACTCATATTATTCTCCTTGGTATATTAATATGTGCTATTCAAAGCAGAATTCCTGCAATAGGATAAACTCTAAATAACAGTCTAATTATAACACTATTTGAGTATTTGTCAAGACTTTAAAACGTACATTTTACTTGTCCACCTGGTTTGGTAATATCTTTTACCTGGTCGACAATGCCTTGTTTGTCTTCTTTTGTATCTGATTCTGATTGTTTTTCTTGTTTAGGAACTTGAAATTCTACTGTAGGTTCTACACCACAATCATTAACTTGACAGGCTGTGAGTAGTAAGAACAGTAATAACCACTTATGCACCTAATTTTTTTCTGTTCTTAAGGTGTTGTCCTTCGACTAGGTCTTTGTTTTGTCCGTAGTAGGCAACTGCATAACCTTTTTTACACATTTCCATATTGACATTTTTACCATCAACAAATATTTCACCCAGGATACGACCAAACTTACCAGTCTCTTCACCTTTGTGTGTTTTGATTGTTTTCTTAGTGCCTTTGGCTAGTGCTTCTTGTAGGAACTTTTTAGACATGAGTCCGTATTTCTTTTCAACTAGATCTCTTGTTCTACTTTCGGGTGTGTCTATACCGAACAGTCTAACTCTGCTTTTATATTTGATATCAAATCCTAAATCAATCATTACATCGATAGTATCTCCGTCAACAATTTTTACTACTTTGTCTATACGATAACTGAAGTCTGTAGGATCACCTAGTTTTGCCTGCTTTGCCATTATGTATGTATTTATTGAAAAGTGGTAATCTACTTACGTTTCTTACGAGATCCGTACATGGTTTGTACCTGTTTTTTACAAGCATCATGCCAGTATATTCCTGAATCCCTCAATCGCTCATTCGCTCTTCGAAGTCTTTCAAGTTTACGTTCAAATGCTTTGTATTTTGTCTGTGATAATTCATTACCAATTAATTTTTCTAACTGATTTAGAACATCGTCAATCGCTGGACAAGTGATGTCAGGCACCTTTGGTGCTTTCTTTCTAATTTTGCCCCACGATAATCGAAATTTCTTCTGTGATCCTGGTATCAAAAACATATACACTCCCTATAAATTGTTAATACTACAAATTATTTACTAATCAATATTGCCGAATGAAGTGCTACTATAAGTTTTCGTAGCAGATTATAGAGTGCCCCACTTCTGTTGCAAGGCAGGGGCCGCCCCTGAAATTGTTGGTTATTACGCCGCTAATCTCAATTCAGACATACCAACTGTTAAGTCAGCAAATCCTAATGCTTTTTTGTTTGCATTTATAAACTTGGCCGTTACCTCGTTCCAACTGGATAAACTCCACATCTCTTTACACGCCCGTCGATCCTAGTTCACCCCCGGAAGGGATTACATAAGCCACCAAGTAATAAATTGGTGGAGGTGGTCGGTACTGCCCCGACGTCCGCAACGTTTATTTCAAATGCTTCAACGTCTACAAATATATTTAAGCACAAGGTTGACAATTTGTCAACCATATCGTAATATATTGAATGCAAACAGAAAAAAGTAAAAGAAAACTTTCAATAAAAATCACAGACTTGAAAGAATTTGAGGAGATAAAGGAGGGTTTATCCTTCAAGAAGATAATTAAAAGCGTTCAAGGTGGACTTCCAAAAGGAACTACTGAGATCAGTGTTGAATACACTAACCGAAAAGGACAGAAAATTGCTAGAATGCAGAAGGTCCCAATTGGTAGAAAAGTGAGACAGGCTGAACTCCAAGAGAAAAAGAGAGCGGCCTTAAAAGCGAAATTAGTTAGACGTTAAGACGTTAAGAGAGTATAAGTTTGTGGCATTAAAGGTTAGAAAGTTGATAGTAAGATTAAGAATGTGGTATGCAGATGTGCGTGGACATCACGGACACCGATGGGACTACGAGCCAGGCGAGAACTATCTTGGCATGAAAAAAAGCAATTACTGGAAGAGAAATCACAAAGACCAATGACTACAAAATGGATAGTGTGCATTATATCAATCTACACAATGTTGTTAATTTACGGAACTTACATTAAATTTTGGGGAGTAGCATAATGTGGCCATACACTGATGAAGAAATGTCTTGGGTTTCAGGACAATCAATACCTACAAAGAAGAAAAGAGTTAGCAATCAAACAGCAGACGGACAGCCACCTAAAACACAGGATTATCGTAAGCATGATTGGGCAATCAAAACTACTATCGAAGTAGACGGCAAACACTACGTGGTGCCAGTACAAATATAATTGATTAAAATATTCCTGTATATCCAGGTTTCATAAAAATAGCAAGAAATAACAAAGCCAATATCAGTATTGCTGTAAACCAGTAACTGTTGGGATTCATAATATCTCCTTACGATAGTGTATCTGTTGCTTGACTGTTTTCTAATTCTTTTTTAATACTGTCAACGTCATGTTTGTTCATGTTGTCTAACAATAATTTGCTTTGAGAATATGTTGATAATCCTTCTACTTCTATACTTAATAGTTCACAGGCTTTTTCAATCAGTTGTTCGGTTGTTTTATTTTGATTGGAAATAACTGATGAAAGTCTTGTATCTCTTAATAATTTTTTTGCAACAGATACTAAATCATGATGGTTTAACACATCAGGTAATCCTCTTAATCGTAACACTTGTTCCACTGTTGAATCATTACTGCTGTCTGACGTGTAATTGTATATTGGATTGTAATTATTTTTCCGTGAATCGTATTTAGAATAATAATCTTGCCATTCAGTACTGCCTGATGATTGTTGTATAATGTCTTTTAGTTTAGTATTTTCTGCCAGTGAAACATAACTTTGAGTGTTGACTAAACTTTTGACATATGCTCTTATGCCTCCGATGTTCGTAACTTCTTTAGTTATTTGGTCATTAACCGTTGTTCTGTTTGTTGTTAAACTTGTTCTCCAAGTTAGATATGGTTCTGATGCTAATGCGTTATCTAAATTTGTTTGTGCTGTTGATACTGCACTTGCAAATGTGTTTAAAGTTTGTTGAAAATCTGTAGAATCATCTTTAACAGAATCTATAAAATTAATTAGGTTTGTTATTGCTGTTCTGTATGCTGTATCTGTTGCCATACTTGCATTGTTAATCGATGTTAAATTATCTCTAATAGTATTCATGTTTGGTCTAATAGATAATCGTAGAGTACCAAAGTAATCATCTACACCCTTACCAATACTATCTGCTGTGTTTCCAAACAATGATGGAACTAAAGAGTCGATGGAATTTGTTAATTGCATATGTTCTAAGAACGTTCCTCTATCTCCGCTACCTACCACATTCTCATCACCTAGTTCGCCTGTTAAAATTTTATCTGTGTGTATATCTAGATCATCAAACAGTTGTCCAATGTTTAAGTAAGGTTTACTATTAATTGTATTTTTTAAATCTGTTTTTTGTGAAGTTGTTAGTACTGTGTTTGTACGAATTTTTTGTGCTAGTGAATACGAAAGTGTTGCGTAACCTTTGTTGGTATCGGCAATCAAAACATTCACAGCATTGTTGCTTAGGTTTGGTGACTTCTCTGCTAATGATTTTAATCCTTGTTTTACTCTAGCCATTGTTATGCTCCACCTTCGCCAAAATTACTGCCATCGTCTGGAACAAGTGATTCACTAGTGTTATCTTTTGATCCACTTCCACCATTAGCAAATACATTTGGTGATCCTTCGGCAACTGATGTACAACCTGCTATTGGATCTCCTATTCTACCTACTGGTATTCCTTCTGCAAATACATTAGGAGAACCTTTTGCGATCGGTGCCTGATGATTTAAACAGATTGGTGGTGCAGGAAACAAATGTCCTGTGTTGTTGTGTCCTTCGCATGACACTTCTATTCCGTTGCAGAACACAGTCTTAACATGGCCTTCTCTGACCATGCCTGAACAATGTGATACGTCTGCGTCTCCTACTCTTGTTATTGCTGGCATACCAATATTTATAGTAGAAAATAATGTACTATTATAATGAGAACTTGCTGAATTGTTTTTTCTTGATATCTTGCTTAATACCGCCTACGATGTACGATTCAACTTCAGTTTCTTGTGGTGCTACTTGTACACCTTTAGATGACAACCAATGTTGTGTCCATGGTAAAGGGTTTGCGTTTGCTGGTATGTCGTATATTGGATCAAAACCAATTGCTTTTAATCTTTTGTTTGCAATCCATTCTACGTATGAAGCAAGTAATCTTTCGTTCAATCCAATGATAGATCCATCTTTGAACAAATGCCTTGCCCATGCTTTTTCTTCATCAATACATTTTTTAAACATTTCAACAACTTGCTTGTCACATGACTTCATTATCTTAAGCATATCTTTATCATCACCTTTTTGCCATGCTTTGATCACGTGTGTTGTTAAGTTTAAGTGTGTTGCTTCATCTCTTGCAATCAACGATAATAGTTTTGCTGAACCTTCCATAAGTTTAAGTTCACCAAATGCAAATGTACAAGCAAATGAAACATAAAATCTTAAACCTTCTAAGATGTTTACGTTTATCATTGCAAGATATAATTGTTTCTTGACCTCAAGTATATCGCCTTTGCCTTTGACAAAATAGTCTTGTGCTAACTTACCAAATGCATCGTAATTTTGTGTAACTGATTGTGCTCTTTTAAGTATTTCATCATCATGAAGAATAGTATCAAAAACTTCTGCTGGGTTTGAGTAAACGTTTTTCATTATGTGAGTGTATGCTCTTGAGTGTATTGTTTCGAAAAAGTCCCAAGTTACAACACAACCTTCGAGTTCTGGATTAGAAACATAAGGTAAAAAATTTAAACATGGACCTCTGCCTTGCACAGAATCTAATAGTGTTTGATACTTTAAATTTGCTGTAAAAATATGTTTTTGTTCTGGTCTAAACTGTTGAAAGTCTGCTCTATCTTTTTGCAGTGATACTTCTTCTGGTCTCCAAAAATATCCTAACATTGTTTGGTTAAGTTTATCAAACTGAGGATACTTCATGTTATCGTATCTTTGTATTGCTAGATCTTCGCCAAAGAACATTGGTTGTTTCATCCAGTCTACATTATTGGTATTAAAAATTGTCTTTGTCATGGGCACCTATTTATATTGTACAGGCTTCACATTCGCCGTCATCTTCTGCGTTATTTTCATACAGATTTTCGACAGCAGGTTCTAAACCATTTACTACGTGTAAGCCATTTGCGTGAGTTTTTAAATCCATTTCTACTTCTTCGCCGGCATCTTCTTCAACTACTGCCATTAATCCTGCAGGTTGTACTTCTTCCTCTTCGCCTTTAAAGTCGTAGGTGTTTTGATAGTAAGATGTTTTCCATCCAAGTTTGTATGCTGTTAACATATCATGAGCCATTGCTGATAGTGGTACTTCATTGTTTTCAAACTTCAACGGATTGTATGACCAGTTGCCAGATATGGCTTGATCAAAATATTTCTGCATCATAGACACAATGTTAATGTATCCTTCGTTGCTCGGCATTTCCCATAACAGAGTGTAATCGTTTTTAAGTTTAGGAAAGCCAGGAACTATTTGTTTTAGTGGTCCTTTTTTAGATTTTTTAATTGATAATAATGCTCTAGGTGGTTCTATTCCATTTGTTGCGTTACTGACAACGGAAGAACTTTCTGAGGGCATCTGTGCCGATAGTGTTGAATGTCTCAATCCATGTTTTGCAATATCTTTTCTTAGACTCTCCCATGCCATTCTCTGTTTGTGTGGCACGATCTCATCTACTTCTTTCTTGTAGTGATCTATTGGCAGTTGTCCATCTGCATATTTTGTTCTATCAAATTTATCACACTTGCCTTTTTCTTGTGCAAGTTCATTTGATGCTTTTAATAGATAAAATTGGAATGCTTCGGACAATCTATCTACTGATTCCCATGCCTTTTTATCGCTGTATCCATAGCCTAATTTTGCTAGATAGTGTGCTAGGCCTATATAACCCACACCCAAACTTCTCCTAGCCTTAGTGCTTATCTCTGCCGCTTTAACGGGGTAATCTTGATAGTCGATGATCTCGTCCAGTGCTCTTACACTTAGGTTACATAAGTTTTCTAACTCAGATACATCATTGATAGTACCCACATTTATTGCTGAAAGAATACATAATGCAATCTCTCCTTCGGGGTCGTGTATGTCTTGTATGGGTGTTGTAGGTAGTGTAATTTCTTGACATAAGTTTGACATAGAAACTTTGTCTTTAAACGAAGAATGAGAATTACAGTGATCAATATTCATTATATAGATACGTCCTGTCTCTGCTCTTTCTTTTAGTAAATCAAAGAACAAGTCTTGTGCCGGCATAGTTTTTTTAGGTATGCTGTCGTCTTTTTCATATTTTTTGTACAATGCATCAAATTTATCTGTACCAAATGCATCATATAATCCTGGTACTTGATGTGGAGAAAACAATGTAATGTCTTCCTCATTAATAAATCTTTCATAGAACAGTTTAGATAATTGTATCGAGTAATCCATTCTTCTTACTCTGTTATCTTCTGTACCTTTGTTATTTTTTAATACAAGTATGTCTTCGATCTCTTGGTGCCATATAGGAAAGTGTACTGTTGCGTTGCCTCCACGTACTCCGTTTTGTGTGCAACATCTCACAGTCGATTCGAATTTTTTTAGAAACGGAATCACTCCTGTGTGTGCTACTTCCCCACCTCTTATCTTAGAGTTGATTGCTCTGATACGTCCTGCGTTGATTCCTATACCTGCTCTTCTGGCAACATATAAACCTATTGCCATGTCACTTGAGAATATAGAAGGCAATGAATCATCACTGTCAACTAAAACGCAAGAAGCAAATTGTCTGATAGGTGTTCTTACTCCTGACATAACCGGAGTTGGGATATTAATTTTGTGTAATGAGATAGCGTCATAATATTTTTTAATATATGATAGTCTAGTTTTCTTAGGATAGTTGGCAAATAGAGTTGCCGCAATCATCATGTACATATCTTGAGGAGTTTCATACAATGTGCCTGAACTTCTATCTTGTACAAGATATTTGTCTACAACTTGTCTTAGTCCTGCGTATGTAAAATTTAAATCTCTTTCTCTTTTTATCCATGTGTTTAGTTTTTTAATTTCTGTAGATGTATAATTTTCAACAATGCCTTTGTCGTAAACACCTAGTCTAATATTTCTGACAATTAATTTTAGTAAAGGAACATATTCGTACTGTCCGTGTGCTTCTTTTCTTACATCATAAGATAAAAGTCTTGCCGCGGCGTATTGATAGTTGGGTGCATCTAAAGATATAAGATCATTTGCCGAACGCACTAAAACATTTTGTATGTCTTTGGTTGTCATGCCATCATAGAACTGTATGTTGGCATTCATTTCTATTTGTGATGCTGATACACCCGAAAGACCTTCGCAGGCTTCTTCTACAACAAAATGAATTTTGTTGATATCTAAGTTTTCATACTTGCCATCTCTTTTTAGAACTTTCAAGTTTGCGTTGTTGGCAGTATTCATTACTCTTTTGCTTTTTATTCCTGGTGTCTGTAAATTTTTTTGTGTTGTTGTTAAAGTCATATTTATCGTAATCTTCCAATCTCCATTGTATATAAAACTACGGCTTCGTTTTACATTTTTTTAATGTATTACTATTATAAAAGATTAATTTATGTTTGTCTATTGATTAATTATATTTGTATATAATAAAATGTGTACAACCTACAATTTTATTGTAAGTTAAACCAATGTCTCAACTTCAACATCCATTGTTGCCGCTGTTCCACTGTTGGTAGTAGTGTATTTTACAATAACCGTTTTGTCAAGAGATGTAGAATCGTCTCTTCCTATTACCGCTGTAAGTTCAACTCCAACGTCAGATGCACTTTCATTAAAATTGTCATCGTACTGTACACCGGCAGATGAGGCACACATAGTAAATGTACCTACTCTAAGATTTGAACCTCTTTCGATTTTGTAATTCAACACAATTGATTTTCCAAGAGAAGCAGATCCAGATGGAAATTCTAAAGTAGTAGTGGTGGCCGTTGATGTGTTGTTTGCTAACGAAATCTGTTTTACTGCCTTAACTTGTTTGCCAATTCCTTGTACTTCAGGCGCCATGTTAAGTTCTGAACTACCGTCTGTTCTTCTTAGATCAGATCTTTCAAAATAGTCTGCAATACTTTCACACTCGTCAGCATTGTAATCTACAACAGGTACTTCTCTAATTGAACCAACGCCTTCAAAGTTGTTACCTACTGTTTTTGCATACCAGTTTCCAAAACTAACAACATTTTTAATACTGCCGTTGTTCAATACACTGATTGCGTTTTGTCCAATGTTGCTCCATCTAGAATTTAAAAATTGTATATTTCTTGGTCCTGTTATTAATCCATTTGCTGAACCGTTTGTTGATTGTCCAAGTCTTGCACCGTAGTAAGCAACAGAGAAATCACAATCTCTAAATTTTACTGATGTAATATCGTGTGAGAAATCAACTAGTCTTGCATACTTTGTGAATGAGCATTGATCAAATACAACATTTGTTGATGGAAGTGCTGTTGTTGAATTGTTTGAAACCGCTTTTGAACCCGAAGCATCTGCACCACCCGATGCGTATGTTCCTTGCCATTTACAATTTCTTGCATATAAATTTGTAGTACTGTCGATTGACAATCCTACTTTTGCTGTACCTTGTTTGAAAGTAATTCCTTCTATTGAAATATTCTTTGGTGTAACTGCACTACCTGATCCAATACTTCCGTGTCCGTTGCCTGCATTGTCAACTGTGACTGCTAGGTTATCACCTGAACCAGTTCTGTATAATATTGTTTTGTCTTGTCCTTCACCAACTAAATGTGCGTAAGGTGGAATTTTTATTTCAGCAGTGATGTTGTATTGTCCTGCAGGAAAAAATAAAACTCTTCTTGCTCTTGGATCTGTTTTATCAGTGTTTCTGTAAAGTTTTTCTAATGCTTTGTTAATTGCAGATGCATCGTCTGTTGATCCATCTCCTTTTGCATTAAAGTCTTTTACTGAAACTCTTTCGTCTAATTTTGTTTGTAATGTTCTTTGTGTTGCATCACCTGATATTCCAGGATCGCCTAAGTAACCGTGATATAGATATTTTAATGCGGCACCAAATGCAGATGAACCTGTTGTAACAATCTCTGTGTTTCCTATTGCAGGTGCTCCGTCTGCCAGTGTACCGTTACCTATGTATAATTTTTGATCATCTATTACCCAACCTAATTCGCCGGCCGCTAACTGTGGCAGATCCGTTGATTTTCCACGTCTGTGTTGTATTCTAGATATCTGTACTATTGGCATATAAATTCCTTTGTAACGTTATTTATTAAAGGATTGCCTTGTAGTATTGTTCCAATTTAGCATACCACTGGCCAACCCAATGGTCGTAGTTGTCGATTTCAAATGTTTGATATTCGTTAGCCTGTGTGCATATAAAAATTTTACCTGTACGTATTTTAGTACCATATTGAATGTTATGTGCTTCGGAGTATGCACACAGTTGAAGGAAGTAATCTTCAACCCATTCTTTTTTCTTTAGTCTACGTGCTTGTTTGAAATCCATTATAGCAGGTTCACCTTTAAACACACCAACAAGGTCTGTCGTTCCTGCATATAATTCAGGATAATAAAGATTAACTTCTGATCCCCAAACTTCTGATACATCTGTCAGTCCATTATCTATAATAACATTGGCCATTGTGTGTGCTTTTTGTTGTATTAGATTTGATCCTGGAGTACGATCCTCACCTTTTACGTGTTTCTCTAAACTCCTGTGCATCACAGTTCCAATGTTTGCTGATTCTGTTGTGATCTGTTGTGCTTTTTGTACGCCAATTCTTTTACGCCATGCGTGTAGATGAGTCATGTCCTTGGTTGCTGACAGAACTGTTGTTACTGATGGAACAACTCTACCATCTGGTGTTTCGTAATGTCTTTTTTTATCTCGTGTCGTTCTTGCAATCTCTCCATATGGAAATTTCTGTACGTAACGAATTCCTCGAGATTTCAATACATCATTAGGTATCATCATTTACTCAGTATAGTAGGTTATTTAAAATTATGCAAGTGTTTTGTAGATATTATTATTTTCTTCTATTCATGGCAGATTTTGCCATCTGCTTAACTTTGTCTGTAGAACCTTGGTTATCAAAATCCATCTGAGGATCATCTTCTGCATCTTTTTCTGTTTTAATAACTATTTTTTCTCTGTCAAAATCTTTTACTACTTGTTTTAGAGAGTCTCCTTGATCATACATCTGTTTGAATAGATCATAATTGAAAGTTGGAAAGCCTGTATTTTTCATAATGCTTGTTACAGCATCAAAACTTATTTGTGATGATTGATCTTTTTCGTCTGCTTCTCCTCTTAATTGATTAAGAGTGTTCATTAATGCACTTTCAAGTTCTTTATTGGAATTTTGAAATTCAAGGAATCTCATCAGGTTTACTTTCCTGCTAGTTTACTATACAGTCTGCTTGACGATTCGAATACTTCTTTGGATTCTCTTTGTTCTCTGCCTTCAGGCTCTGTTCCACCTGCTTCTGCATCAGTGGCTCCAAACTCATCTGATACTTCATCTTCTGGACCTTCTAAATCATCTAATCCTGTTTCAGCATCAGTGTTCATAGTATCGTCATTGCCCATTGGTTCTGACATAGTTTCTTCGCCTGTTAATATTCTAACACCGTTGTCTAGTTCTTGTCTTGTTGTACCAAGTGTTGCTTCTGCTTGTTCAATAGCAGGTTGAATTTTTTGTAAGAAAGCATCTGCCTTTTCTGCTCCCATTTCATCTCTGATTCTATCAGCAAGTTCTAACATACCTTCTGTTTTCATTGATGCTAAATCTTCTAAGAATGACGTAACTTTATCCATCATGTCCTTAGCCGCTAAAATTAATTCTGATTGTTCTTCTACGCCTTCTTTAACTTCTTTACTTGCCATAAGTTTTGCCGCCGCTGATCTTTCATCTGGACTTAATGCTTGTCCTTTTTTAAGTTTTTGTTTAATTGGATCAGTTGCTTTTTGTATGATTGGATTGTCATCACCATATTCTTTAATTCCCATTCCTTTATACTCATATTCTCTAATTGCTTGGTTAACAATATCAAGCATCATTTGACTTTTTTGGTAGTCATGATTTTTTAGTTCTTGACCGAAATGCTCGTTTTGAGTAATATTGTGAATTTTAGTTCTAACTTTGTTTGCAGTATCTTCTAGTTCTTCTTTTGTAAATTTGCTCAAGTCCATTGTTTGATTGAATCTTGATTCAAACTGCGTTAAAAGTGATTCAGTAGTAATCGGTTTTGTAAGTTCGTTGCTGTGCATATGATATATTTATGAAGTAAAACTACATTATGTAGAAAAGGTATCTGCGAATATGTCCATTATTTTCTGCTTGTATTGGTCTGCAAGGCGGTTTGCGTCTTCAAATTTCTGTGTTTGTATCTCCATTCCCACTTCGTTCTTTTCTTTTTTAGCCATTTTAAACATTCTTCTAGAGTTAGTAATAGCAAATAGATGTGATGAAAATTGCTCGTCTAACTTTAACACCTGTGTTGGTTCACCCTTGCCATCTGCTAGATTGTGTGCGACTAATATGGCTGTTTGTTTTAGATGTATGTCATCATACATTATAGTTGCTTTAACCATGTCAGCAATTACATAGATGTATCGAGTACCATCAGAACGTTTAGGTACAATGGCAATATTGCCTATCAATATTCCTTTGGAAAACTGTTTGGGTAGATGCCTAAAAGGTCTACGTTCTTCGTCTTTTTTTGCCAAGTCGGCAAGTTTAGATTTAAGGCCGTAAGCCTCAATCTGCTTTACCAGTTCGTATCTATTTTTTATTCCCATGGTGTGATATCCGTATAGTTCTATTTACTGCATATTGAGTGTCGGTTGTAAGTTTTTTTCTTACAAGTACACTTTTGTCTGCTAGAAGTTTTGCAATTTGAACTTCTTCAACAGACAGTTCACTTTGCTTAAAATACGGTTTGCTCGAGTATTTTCTTAGGAATGATAGTTGGTCTCCTGAAATCCATACTCGCACCTTTGCGGAAATATTAATAAACATAAAATTGGTAATTTAAAGTTAGTTATACTAGCCTGGCATTTTCATAAGGATAACCACCACTGTTGATAGTAATCCTGCTATGACTGTGCCTGCTGTCGCTATAATTGTTTTAGAATGAGATTTTTGTCCTGTCTTCATATCTTCATTGATATGATTCAAGGTTGTTTCGATCGCACTTAATCTGTCGTGTAGACCTTTATATCTTTCAGCACATAGGTCAACGTGTGCTTCTAGGTTTTGTTTTTCTAATTCTGTTGTGCTCATAATTCTCAATTCCTTTTTTACATCGGTTAGATGGTTGTAGATTGCCTGGAATTGTGCCTGTGTCATTGCCTAGAATGCCTATTAATGTTGTTGTTTAGTTGCCTAAATGTGCCGTAATCAATGATATTTATCGCAGAACGTAAAATAAGAAATGTATGTCTTTTTTAATTTTCGTATTCGGATAGTACTTCGTTAACGATATCTCTGTATTGAACTTCCTCTTCGTCAGACTTTACCTTTAATACGAATGTATTTCTAGTATCGTCGTCCTGTGTTAGGAAAGCATTTTGAGGGAAAGTAGCAGTCTCTTTACAAAAGGATATAATTGGTATCAAATCTAGGTCTTTTTCTACTGCACCTGTCTGACCGTCTGTGTCAGCATATACATCGTTCTGGTCTGTGTAAAATATAAATGTCCATAGTTTGTGTTTGCCTTCATACACTTTACCAAATTTAGTATTGCCAGTCACTATGTCAGTCATCATAGGATGTTGGTCCCATGTTATGTTGGCTCTTAATTGTAGTGATTGAACAAGTGTATTAAAATTTTGTTTTTGATTCTTTGCCAGTGCCAGTGTTTCTTTGTCATGCACAAGATGGCCACTCTTTGTGGTGAACGGAAATGTTTTGTTTAGGTTTCCTGAATCTGATATGTCTACTAGGGTTTGTACACAATATATTGTCATTGTTATTACTTAACACTCAAGACAAAAGGGCAAACAATTTCTTGCCTGCCCTTCTGAATATTTTTTTTCTACTGTGATATTATAGTATGTCTGCTAGTAACGATGAAGTTACACCAGTTGAACCAATACCAAAGTCTGAAGCCGCCGTAAATGCGCCTGTACCTTGGATCACGATTTGTACATTATCAGTTGTTCCTGCTGTGAATACACCTGATTCTGTTAAACAAGAAACGCCTGCAACTGTGTGTGCATCGTTAGTTCCTGCTACGTCACCTGCCGCTAGATATCTTAATGCCGCATCTAGTTCGTCTTGAGTGATGTTTGTCTTTGCAAGGTTGATGATTCTAGTTCTTGGACCTAGACCATTACTCGCTTTTGCCGCCTTAGTTGATGTTATACCTGCCATTGTAATATCCTCCTTTTTTTCTCTGATTTACATGACTGCGTCATCGCTCCGATGACACATTGTAAGTATTTAGTAAGTTGGTTGGTAAATTCTGTGGATATATTACCGTTTTTGGTTCTTTTTTGCTCTTTCGTGTATAGATTGTAATAATCTAACGAATGCAAAGCCACCGTTGGCAATATCATCTACCATTCTCATGATAGGAACATAAGCACTGACTACATTTGCTGGAATTGACTTTCCATCTTTTGCAAGTTCAACTGCCATCTTTGCTCTTCTAATATTTGCAGGTCCTACTAGTATTCTGTAAGCATTTAATTCATCTCCGGACATTTTTTTAGTGTCTGTGCCTGTTTCAGCATCTAACACATTGTCTAGTTCAAACTTTTGTTTCTTAGAAAACTCTTCAACTTTTCTAGAAATATCCGTGCCTGGTAGTTTGGCTCTTACTGCCTGAAGTAATCTAGTAACTGTAATTTTTTTTCTTCTAGTGTCTAATGAATCAAAGTCTGCTATCGCTCTTCTTAAGTTTTTGTAGTCTCCGTTAGTGATTCCTAAGGCAGTTTCCATGGCAGTTAAAAATCCATAATCATCTTGCATCATTCTAAGATATCTTTTAACAATAAGAGTAGGTACACTCTGTCTTTGTCTTAGAGCCTGTGCGGCGTTGCTATTAGACAACTTTAATGCAATAGCAGGATCTCCGTCTACTACTGCTAACATATTGTGAAGATCGTTCGCTGAATATCTTACTTTATCAAAGCCACCGTATGTCATTGTTTCACGACCATATTGTCTTGCCCATCTAGATGTTTGTGAGAAACGTTTCAACAAAGACAAACTTAGGAAACTGATGTAGATCTTTTCACATATCTCTTGGAATGTATATCTAGATAGTTCTCCTGGACGTCTAACTACTCTACCTTCTGCTACGAATTTTAAAAATGGTGCTTTCATATCAGTATTTATTTTTTAAATTTGTTGACTGCTGTGAGGTTACGTCTTGAGAACCCTAATCTATCTACCAGTTTGACTGCATTACCCATTCTGTCAACGGCAACAAATCCTTCGGGATCGGTAACTTCTAACCCATTATCAGTTTGTGCAAATGATCCAATAGTCATTGCTTGATTCATTTTCTTCAACACAAAACCTTTCATGGTTTGTACTGCTTTGTAGAATGTCAGCATCGCTTGTAATGGTTTTCTGACTCTTGCAATAAACTGTGGCATCTGTTTCATTTTATCTTGTCTTAACGTTAGAGCCTTCTGTGCTTTCAGTCCTGCCATCTGTTGTTGCATTCTGTCTGCGTAAAACTTTTTAAATCCTAACAGGAATTGATTTATGTTGTTAGGTAATTGACCTTCTTTAACCATTGCATTGATATACATCTGAAAGTATCCTACGAAGTCATTGTTCTGTCCAAGTTGTCCTGATAGGTCTCTTGGTACGTTTGCTAATAATGATTCTAGTTTGTCTAGGCCACTCATAAACTGTGCTGTTTCATCTGCTGTAAATTTAGCAGACCCTGATACATCTTTGTAAACTGCGTTATCAAAAAATACATCTGGGTTTTTACTCAACGACTGAACATTGGCTCCACCTTTAGCATTCATGTCGGCAAGTGTCTCACCAACATAAGTTGTATGAAATATGATTCCTAGTTTTGCGGCGTCTATTTGTTTGCCTAGTTCTGATTGTTCTTCTACTGCATATGTTATTGTGTTTGGTGTAAATGTTATGTGTGGCTTACCTTTGACATTTTTTCTTGTGATATCATTGTCAGTAAACAGTAAGTCTCCTTGTAGTACTTCTCTGATATCTAATTTTTGTAAATGTACAAGACATTTCAAAAGTTTTTGTCCAAGATCATCTGTGCCGTGATTTTTTGCTATATCTTTCTTTGTGTAATTTATTTTGGCATTCTGAGCAAATACTGATTTAGTACCTACAAAAAATTTACCATTGTCTGGATTGGTACCACAAATGACAGCAGGAGCACCGTCCCATTTTACAGACACTTCCATTGACTCTGCTGATGATCCTTGTAGTGTTACTAATAGTCCACGGAAGTATTCAACAACAGACTTGCCGCCTTCGTATCCGTTTGTTACTACAAGATCTTCGATGTGTTCTAAATGTGTTCTCTTAAACTCGTTAAGGACGTCTTCTATTAACATTACTCATCCTCTTCTCTGTATTCACCCTCTTTAATGACTAACGATTCTTTTATTCTTTTTAATTCTTTTATTCTTGAAACACCATTATTGAATTTGGTTGGGTCCATTTGTTTTACCGCAGTTAAGAACTTCTTCTCTAATTTATATGCAGTTTCTTGATCAAAATTCTCTCGTATAAAACCAAATAGGTTAATAGATGAGTCAATGATGTGACTGGCTCTGCTTAACACAAGATTTTCTTTGTCCTGTGTTTTATTGACCGCTGTTAGTTCTTCTAATATACTACGAGTTTTGTTTTGCATAATGGTATTTAACTCATATTATAGCAGAATTATATTAATTGTCTATGGGTAAAACTATAAATATCTTTAATATGGGCCGTTATGACATTACTTTTATTAAAAACATCGTCAAAAAATAAAAATAAAAACCTACTACGAAACAATCCAACAATATACACTTTTAGAAATTCCTCCAATTACGATATGGGAGATGACGGCGAAGATGGCTGGGTAGTACTAGGTATCCTAGGAGCAGTAATTGGTTTGTGGTGGGGGTTTATACATTTAATAGATGCTTTTACATTCGACTTCATGGTATGGTGGGTTGAGCCGTTCACTGTATTACCTATGTTTGCTTATCTATTAATGATCGAATTCACACAACGTAAAAATCCAATACACTGGTGGCCTTTGGTTTGGGGATATAAAATTCAAATGGCCAACAATGATAGAATACCATCACATTTGATAGATGAAGAAATACTTTACAAAGAGTATGGTGGTCCTTTAAATGTTTATGTTGATGGTAACTGTATTAAATTTCGTAAACAAAAAGATGCAGTGATCTATAGTCTAACTAAAAGATACTCATAAAAAAAGGGCGATAGTTTCCTACCGCCCTAATATTGTCTCAATTATTATGCAGAGTAGTTAATTACTTTTCTACCTGATTTTTTAAGCAATGAAATAACATTTGATTTCATTGTTAATGCAGAAGCCTTAGGTGCAGTACCTAGTACTTCTACTGTAAAGTCGATACCTTTTGCAAGTAACTTGTTAGTTGCAGTTTTTCTTGCAGTACCTTTTACAGCCAAGTTTTTAAACTTGATTTTGCCACCGTGTACTTCACCATTTACTTTGTATGAAGATGCCGGCTCCGCAAATACACCAATCTGCTTCGCTCTTGTTTTGAAGTTTCTTGTGTAGATAACGTATTGTGTTGAGTTTGCCATGTTGTTTTTTCCTTTTTCATGATTAGGAAATAAAGTCTTAAACATTGTTGATAACATTTTTCCTCTTTCTTTCCTTGGTTAAAAGTTATAATCGGAATTTCAATCTCTTTTATCCTTACAACTTATAAACACATTATACACAATTATAGTCTAATGTCAACCGTATGGGCAAACTTTTTTTGGTTAGTTGTCTTTAATCTCGGGAACATGAAATAAATCAATGCCTTCGTCCAGTAATTCTTCTGCTTCGTTGTTGGTAGCACTACCATAAAAGTCTTCGTTTCTTTCACCTTTGTGTGCTTTTCTGGCCTCTTTAGCAAAGTCTTTACCAACGTTCTCAAAGTTTTTCTTAACATGATCTTCTAATTGTTTTAATAATGTTCTTGCTCTGCCACCCATTACCAACTGTTCACTGGTCTTGCTTTCAACTGTTTTCTTACTGCGTGTTTTAGATTTTGCTGTAGATTTTTTCTTAATGTTCGGAGCCATTATGTCTCTTCGTACTTTACCGTCACACATTGGACACACCAATTGTCCTGATGCTACCTGATCCTCAAAGTCTTGTATGCTAGGAAACCAGCCTTCGAACTTGTGTTTGTCATCGTCTTCACAAATAAGTTTATATTTTATGCTCATATCGTTTCATTTATATTAAATGTTATAGGCCAATGACCAAATTTTCTTGTACTCGAGTATTTAATAACTTTGATGTTGGAAACTTCTATCCTACTATTCTTTGTTGTTATAATTTTATCTATACTTCTTAAAGATTGTCTTTCTTGTATCGATGGTACGGTGTATGCTGGTATTTCTGCTAAATGATTTATCATTCCATTTCCTGTTAGGTTTATATCATAATCTATTAGTTGGTCATCTTCTACATGGAGGTCTGTGCAGAGTATTGTTCTGTCGTCTACCATGTCTAGTATTTCTTTTGCTTGTTGTTGAAAGATAAATTTGTTGACATCGTTGCCAGGATCATGAGTTTTTGACAAGTCACTTGGGTAACTTGTGAAGCCACTTATTATATTGTAATTTTTATAGCATAGTTTTTGCCAAACCTTGCATTGGTTTTCGTTTGCTCCTTCTACAAAAAAATTATAGTTGGAAAACTCAATGTCTTCTGGTGCCTTATTAAAGATAACACAGTTTCCTTTTGCCCATTCTTCTCCGTCCTTAGGACTGATGTAGTTTCTTTTATAACTGTATCTGCTTTTAATACTGCTTTTAAGATGTTCTGGATATCTATTGATCACACAAAGATCAAACTCTTGCTCGTTTATATCAAACTCAGGAGTTTTACCAGGATTAAGTTGATTGTGATTGACGTATAGGATTTTCATTTAAAGTAATTATAACATTGACTTTAAAAATTGTCTATCGTAATATATAATTACAATGCCAACTATTACAGACATATATTCTAGAGAAGACATAGAGAACAAAGATAAAAAAATACAAGAACTTGAAAGAGATATTGGCAATTTACAATTTCAAGTATCTGAATATCAGCAGATAGTCAAAGAACTATCAGATAAACTTACTGATTACTCTCGTACTAAATCACAGAACAGTGAATGATATCCATACGCAAATGTTTGTGTGTGCAGTAGGTTAGATTCTATTATTTCAAATCCGTGTGCGTTTAATAATTTACATAGTTCAGGTTGATCACTGTTGACCATCTTGTGTCTTTCATCTATGTTAAGCACTTGTAGATTAACATACTTTGATCCTAGAGGATGTTTGTATGCACCTTTGTCTTTTAAAGTTTCTACCCATATCTTTTTATAGTCTTTAAATATTTTTGGTATTGCTTCTCCAGACAATCTATCAGCATTACACAACAAAGTATTTTCATCCAGGGGCATCATATTATTACACAGTGATTCGTAATGATAAAATCTACCTGTTATTTCTACTTTGTATTCGTCACCTAGAACTTGTTGCAACCATTCAGCACCCAGTCTATTAGACCTAGCACTTGTGAAATACAATATAGTTTTGCCAAATTTTAATATGTCTGTTCCAACAAACAATGGTTCGTTGTTTCTTGCGTAAAGTTTATTATCCTTCTGTGCTATAGATCCTGCTTCTAATTTTGATCTAGGAGCAACAACGTATGCTCCACCATTCTCTTGAATGTATTTTTTTATTGGTCCATACACTTGTGATTCATAATGTTTAGATCTATAAGGGTGTGGACATTCAATTACTTTGTTACCGATAGTTACTAGTGTTTCTCTCATATTGAGAGTGTTCATTCCTGTACACACCCAGTCGTGTGTTGCAACTGCTGTCTTCCAGTTGGCTCTAGTAGGTCTAACTATCTCTATATCAAAATCTAATTTTAATCTATCAATCAATAGATATATGTTTTCGTTTACACTTTCAATAACATCTTCTGGTATCTTATAAGGAAAGTGTCCGCCTTGGTCTCCAGGATACTTCAACCAAGTTTTAAACATAGGATCTTCGATAGGCCAATTGGCACCATCTGGTCTACCAACAACTATTGACTTGAGTTTACCATATTCACTGTTAGATTGTATATTCATTGTAATAGTATTTAATGGCTCGCTATTGGCTCGCTATTAGGTCTTGAAAAAGTGAGGATTATTATGAATAGTCAGGCGTTGGTCCGCCGTACTTCTTGCCTTTGATTCTTTTGCCGGCAACTTTCTGCGTTCTTCCGCCAATCTTTTCATTACGACTGCCGGTTCTTTTCTTTTTGCCTTGTGATTTACAACTTGATACCCACGATGCAGGTAAGTCTGATGCTGGTCTAGAACAAGCACTTGCCGGAGCAGGGCCTATGTTTTCAGTGTTTAGTACTTCGTTTATCTTCATGTTGTAGATATTTAGCAACTGTTATGTTCGCAGTTGATCTTAAAAATTTGTAACAATCTGTGTATAACAATGTACTATTATTATGAAATTATTATAAGATGTTTAGGTATAAGATGTTTAGGTGTTTAAGGTGTTTAGGTACTGTAAGGTGTTTAGGTGACGCTTTTAGGTGACCGCATGATCAAACAATAAATACTCATATGAAGATCACAGAAATTATCCTAGTGCCATCAAAATCACAAGATACTACATCTTGTGGCACTACATCTAGTATCACACCGGCCGAGTCGGCACAGGATATAGTATCGCAAGATATTGTGGAAAAAAATAGGTTGACCACAATGGATGAACATGACGACCATTCAGCCATTGCAGAAGGCGTGAGTCAAATTTTGAGAAGAAATCCTAAAAAAGGATTGAGCAAGGGATTTAGATGTACCACCGGACCGAGAAAAGGTCGTATCGTGGCCAAACCGGCAACCTGTTTCGCGAAAAGAGATCCTGTCAAGGGTGCAAAGATCAAAAAGAAAAGACAGATGAAGGCAAGACAGGCAGGAAAGAAAATGGCCATTACCAAACGATCAAGACCGTCATCAAGAAGATTGAAGACAATTCAGACAAAAAAGAAATCATCGACTCTACCATCATTTGGAGCAATTTCATCTAGAAAGCCGTTGCAAAGATCAGGTGGCAAAAGAGCGAAATCTAAAATAGTCAAACCTAAAAAGTAGTTCTCCTACATATAGTACCATAGAAAATTTCCAATACAAGATATAGTGCCGTTTAAAGGCGTTGTAAGTCATTGATATCATTAGACTTTTTTGCCTACATTATATATAGGCCAAATTT
>Ga0228658_1000016_pt1 | contig 68562 bp, 91 predicted proteins | sample 71DmetaG_FD_183040 | JGI IMG/M metagenome (GOLD analysis project Ga0228658, IMG submission 183040) | Seawater microbial communities from Monterey Bay, California, United States - 71D | ecosystem: Environmental > Aquatic > Marine > Coastal | place: USA: California | collected 2016-10-18 | reverse complement strand
ATATTCTTATCTATCTCTTTTCCACCAATCTGTATTATTTACATAATGATTAGTAATATATACTATTTTTTGTAATGCTTCTTTATCATTCATATTATTTTAAATCTTCATGAGTTTTTGGAGAGAACAGTTCACTTCTCATATACTTTACTATCTTTACAGTCATTTCATTGAACAAATCAAAGTAAGCATCGTTAGTTTCTGGAAAGTTTTCGTGTTCTTGTAGTTCATATTCTAACTCATTAGCTAGTTTCTCATATAGTGAGTCAACTACTCTCCAAGTAATTTCGTCTTTTTCTTCGTTAGTTATTTTCATATTTATTTATTTCATTTATTAGTAAGTCTTCAGTTTCATTAAGATATTCAAGATAATACTCACCTAAATCTGTAATTACATTATCTTTATCTATATCACTTCGCATCCACTCTTTCATATCTTGAATATTATTTAAAGCTTCACTTATTAGATATTTATCTCGTTCTACTGAGTTAACTATTGTACCATCTTTTTCTGCTGGTGAGATTAGTAAAGAACTAACCACACCGATTGTTAGTATTATTTTATTCATATTTAGTTTTCTATTAATCCAATTATTAATGATATAGTTGTTAAGGTTATAATTAGTGTTATCATATTTATTTAGTTTTATAGTTTAAAATTCCTAGTTTTTCACATAGTTTGTCAGTTTCACTTTGATAACCTTCCTGTTTCCAAAATGGATTTAACCAGTCAGGGTTATTTACCATTTCATCATGACACCATTGTTTCTCGTTGTCACCAAGTTGATAGTAGTGCATATCAAATTCTGACATTGCTACTTTATCTATTGTAGTATTTAAATTACTCATAATATTTGATTTAGTATTTCATAAACATTATCTTGTTGTGGTTTACTTAATGTCATAAAGACACCGTTAGCTTCACCAGGATAATCGAGTACGTGATTTATACATTGTTGAGTCATTTCTGATTCATGAACACACTTGTTCATTTCATCGAAGGCTTTTGACCAAGACCAGTTTGAAGGATTATTTATATTATACATAGTTATTTATTTTATTAGTTATTAATTAGTTTGGTGGAGTCAAGTGTTCGTTTTATTTATAGACGCTAAAGTATGACTATCAACTACGTCTGTTGTTTATTATATTATCTTTATAGCTTTGTATTTAATTTGTAAAGCTACATGGATAACTCTCATGACCTACCATTTTTAATTTAGTAACTTGTTGTGAAGTAGTACAAGAACTAGCGCATAATACTGTTAGTATTACTATTGAAATTACTATTGTTAAAGTACCGATATGAGTTATGTTTAGTTTATTCATTTTATTGTTTTAAAAGGTGTATATTTATTTATTAGTTATTATTAGTTGTTAGGTCTTACACTTGTTATCTCATTAACTTACATAGTTAATATTATAAAAGTATGACATTAGCCTATTAGATAAGTAGAGTAACTACCTATTGTCACAGTTTATTAAGACTGAGTACTTAATTCTCTACAGAATTTTGGAACAGTATTACTATTTGTATAAGATTTGTACTGTTGAAAGCAAGACATTGATTCAAACTTTTCTTGAAATGTTGAGTAAATCTCGTCATGGTCATAAGTGAAAGTAATATCTTTCTTGTTAGTAAATGTTACTACTGTATTAGTACCGAGTAAAGATTTTCTTATTACAAATCTTTTTGTTGTTATTTTATTATTCATAGTTTATATATTTATTTGTTATTAATTTAGTTTAGTTATGTTATTATTATCTTTTATAGTTTGTATTTAGTTTGTGTTATATTATTATATATTGTAGTTCTAATTCGTCAGTATGAATAGAATAGTTAATATTGTTTTGTTTTAATAGTTGAATAGTTTCTGGTAAGTGAGATGTATATTCAAATAGAATAAATTTATTATTGTTGAATTGAGAAGGATTAATATTATTTTCTGAAAAGAATTCTGATGAATCGATTATGTAATGGATTTCAGAGTTGTCATTTAGAATTGAATTAAGTTTATTATATTTTAAGTTAGTAATCATATTGTTATTGTTTTAATTATTATACTATTATTATCTAAGTGACATCGTATTAAATTTGTATTATAGTTAGTTATTTAAATCGTTGAGGGCCTAATGGTATTGGAGGGCCCAGGGGTAAACGTCAAACGTATACGATAAGGGGAATAAAACGAAGGGGGCCCATGAAATGAAAACGTAAAAGGTTATAGGCCTTGGTGTTAGGGGGGAGGGGGCAATACAAATACTATATATATCTAAGGCCCGGGGTAAATATGTGACACTAGCCACCTAATATATAGAATAACAGGCAACTGTCACGCTATTAATATAGCTAGTTTATGTAAATTATTTAAAAAACATGTAAATAGCTATTAATATACGTATAAAAAGAATATTCATTTAAAAAAACATAATTATGCCAAGTTATAATCCAGATAAAGGAGCAGTAAAAGGTCTAGCTGACCGAGGAAGAGCTAAGATATTAGGCCATATGGGCGGAAGAGGAGTAGGAAAGAAGATTAATTTTGATTCTTCTACAAATAAAGGAATTAAAGGGTTAGGTAATCCTGATGCAGAGGGTAAATACATTTAGATATGAAAAAAATGGACAAGTATGAGGATAAGAAAGCCTCAATGGACGATTACTCGCACGAAAGAAAACTAAGAATAGACGGTAGATATGAAGCTGCACATGGAAAAATGGCTGCAGCTAAAAACGATTTTGATCATGCACATGCTTTAAAGAAAGATGCGCACTATGATGCAAAGAATAGAAGAGATAAGAATTATAGACACCCTATATTAAAACATAATCACTCTAAATAATAAATAAAATGGGTTTTTTAAAAAATTTATTAAGTAATGGACCTAGCGGTGGTGGACCAGGCAGTGGAACTAGCGGTGGTGGACCAAGTGGTGGCTTACCAGTAGGTAACAAACCTACTAAAGGTAACAATTCTGGAATAACACTGGGTATCCCAACAAAAACAGATCCTTTAGCAGGTCAAAAAGCAGCAAAGCCTGGTTATGGATTTCACCCAAATAAAGTTAATGTAGCTCAAAACATTATATATTCAAAAGGCACTAAACCAGGTAGTCAAGTTACTACAAATGTACCTTCTAAACAAAAAACAACAAACATAGGTACTAAAAAGTATTCCGGTAAAAAGAGTTATGTAGACGTTTTAGGTGAATCAGGAAATTTTTCAAACCAGTCATTTGATCAGATGATGGTAGGTGCTGAAGGTAAACCTCACTTCGAAGATACTCCAGAAAATAGAGAAAAGTGGAAACAATATTACAAGCCTGTAACCGAAACAAAAGGTACTCCAGGAGGAAATGCAATTGTATCTGCACCAATAGACTTACCTGGTGATCCAGCAGAAAAAACTACTAATGGTGAAACTACTGTTGAAACAGAAACAATTCCAGATGATAAAACAACTAAAGATAATAAGCTTGGTAACTTACCTATTGGCTCTGCAAATGTAACAAAAGGTGGCACTGGTAGAAAATCCAGTAACCCTATAAACCCTGTGTCTTTAGCAACTAGTGCTTCTCAAAGTAAAGACTTCAATCTGAAGCTTAACAATCAAGCTGTTAATAAAGCTTAAAAAAAATTTAAATGGCAATAATATACACATATCCAAAACTGACTAATCCTCAAGGCAATGAATTAATAGTTGTATCGGATGTAAATAATAAAAATTCAACTAGATTAATCACAATACAGTCTATAGCTGATTTAGTTCCCGGAGGCGGAGGTGGTGGATGCGTGGATGCCATAACTGGTATACAAACACCAGTAGGAACATACAACGCTAACTTATGCACAACGACCTCTTTTACCTCTTCAGGTGGCAGTGTTTCAATAAGCAACACTACTGATGGAGTTAATTTTGAAACTAACTGCATAAATAACTATGTTTTAAAACCTGTGATTTGTCAAGGACAACAATGCAACGCGTCTACAGCATCTGAAACTTGGTTGTTTAGCTGTGATTCTTCATTAAGCCAATATGCTGGAATAAATACTCCTGTTATTTTAGAAAATAACGGATCAATAGTGCCACATTCGCAAAATAATCACCCAAACAGCCCTACTAACTGCTTTTATGTAGAATTATGGAGTCCAACTGTTTCATTAACTAGCACTTGTCAGTCGTGTTGTGACGGAACTACACCAGAATTAAAATGTTTATATACTAAATGCTCTGGTTCAGATCCAGATATGCCATCTGATCTAACTTTTGATAAAGTTAACGATAATTGTACTACAGGCGTTATATATGTAACTGAAACTGCTACTAACAACTCTTGTTGTTACACTTTTACAAGCGAAGTTGATGCGCCAGTAGACACTGGTTACACCTTTGTACCAGCAAGTGATTGTACACAAGCTCCTTGTGTAGATACACCGCTAATAAAGACTTGGGACATATGTCCAGATGCTTGTGATACCGGCACTCTTCCATCAATAGTATATGGTAATGACATAGAGGGAACTGGATTAGTAGTTCTTTCAAATGGCACTAGTGAAGCTTGTTATACATTGAGAATACCTGGTACTGATGCCGATCCAACTACTGGAATAACTCAAGTATCACGCCACGACACTTTAGATTGTGATGCAGGCGTTACACAAAATAAATGTAAGAAACCTTTATTCCATTTTGTAAAATGTGTTGATGCTAATTGTAGTGGCGATAGTGCTGGCGTTTTAAATATTTATTCAGAACTAAACTTTGAAGCTTCTACTGATGACGTTGTATTATTTGAATTTGATGATAGATCATCTTGTTGTTATGTATTACAATCAGAACAAATATGTGAAAAAGTTACTGAAGGTAAAAATTTTGCCACTGCTACAAAGGTTGAAGGTTTAGATCCATGTGCAAGTGAAGCTTGTGGTGAGGATCCACCTCCAGCTGAAAAATGGATATATAATAGCTGTTCAGGAGGATGTGATCCAATAGTTTCAACGAATGCATTACACACGCCAGGAATTGATTTATCTATGTGGTGGAACTGCTGTTATTATCAAATACCAGCAAATCCTGAAGCAACAGTTTTGGCAGATTCTGGAATATCTACTGAGGATATTATTAAAAGTGGTTTAAATTGTGAATCATTATTAGGTTTCAATCAAATAGAGTGGACAAAATGTGGTGACCCATCTACTAAAATATATACTGGTTGTTGTAATACTCAAGATACTTTACGTTTAGGTTTTGTTGCAAAAGGTTTTAGCGGACCAGCTGGTTGTTATGAAATAACAGGCTTAGATAAAGAACAAGACACTTCACCATGTGATAACATCATTGCAACAAATTGTGAAGATGAAGACTGTAACACTACTCCAGAACAGTTTAAATGGCAGCAAAGACTTTGCGGTGATACTCCATGGACAGATGTAAGTACAGATTACTCTAATGACGCACCTGACTTAAACACAATCTACACATTTGAAGGTTCAGAAAATTGTTTTGAAATTCAAAAAGTAGTTGGAATTCCTAGTGGACCTGCTGGTCAATCTATCTTGTCCGGCCCATATAGTGGCACTAGAGATGAATCAGCTTGTCAGTGTTGTAATAATAAAGACAACCTTCAATATACTCAATGCTCAAGTTCTACTTTACCAGGCTGCGGAAATTTAGATCAAACTATCGTATTGAGTATTCCTCCTTCTCCTAGTGGCCCACCAAATACTTTACTTGTTCAACAAAATGAAACAGGCGACACTTGTTGTTATGAATTAGATGGCAGTACTTGTGCAGATATAACAGCTGGTTATTCGATATCGAATGTACCTCAGGATTGTAATGACGAGCTATGTTTAGATGAACCACCAGTTAATAACTATGTTCTTAAAAAATGTACTGACTCTACTTTACCTGGATGCGCGGAAATGCTTGGTGAATTAGTTACCTCTTCTTTTTCCACAGCTGGTACTGTAGTTTTAGTAACCAATACTATTACTGGTCGTACTTGTTGCTATGAATATCAAAGCGGTACTACTACAGCTAATCCAACAGCAAATCATACGATTGGAGCAGCTCTCGCCAGTGGATGTGGGGATGAACAATGTTTAGATGATCCACCGGTTACTAACAGTGTTGTTAGGAAGTGTGGCACCTCTACTTTACCAGGGTGTGAAGATATGCAAGAAGAGATAGTTCTTTCTGGAGTTTCTGCTAATTCTACAGTACTAGTAAAAAATCAAGATGGATTATATTGCTGTTACTTTTGGACAAATTCTACTAATAATGCTCCTACGGTAGGTTATGCAGTTGAGCAAGTTCTCACAGATTGTGATGATGAAAACTGTCAGGGTTCGGGTTCTGGAACTAAATATGTATATGAAAAATGTCCGGCAGATCCATCAGAACCATCTAGATCTTGTGACTCAATGCCACCATCAGTTATAATAGAAATTCCTAGTGGAGGGGCAGTACTACAAAACGTGGTGATTGAAAGCAACCTTGGAGATCAATGCTGTTATTCTACAAATCAAGAGCCAACAGTTGACCCTGTAAGTAATGGCTATTTCATAGTCTCACCTTTAACTGATTGCTCTAGTGAGTCATTATTGGGCGCTGGGTGTATTGGAGGTTAATAAATAATATTTAAATATTCTACAAACCGTAGAAAACCAAACTATCATGTGATAGTATAATAATAACCATATAAAAAATAAACCATGACATTTTTATATACCAGCGGCTTTGCAGCTGCTACACGACCAGATCAGAGAGTGATTGACATTTGGAAGTACATAACCGAAAAGAAAAATTGGAGAATTGTGCAATTACCAAATGGGTTTTTTCAAACCGAATACTTGAATCCAGAAACTGAACAATGGACTGACGTAACTAGAAGAGAAACGATGGATGGAGCTGAAGCTGCTATTAACGGATCTATAGAGCATTACGCTAAGAAGTTAGAGTTTTTAAAAGGACCAAAAGTAGTTAAAACTTTCGAGTAAAAATAAATATAATTTAATTTAATAAAATGAGTGAAACAATAGTTAAGCATTTAAACTTCGGTGATGATGCTAGAAATAAGATATTCTCAGGAATTGAAAAACTCACTAAAGCTGTTAGCTCCACATTAGGAGCTAGCGGCAAGTGTGTTATAATGGAGGATAACGCAGGTAAACCAATAATAACCAAAGATGGTGTAACAGTTGCAGATACTATTACATTGTTAGATCCTGTTGAAAACATGGGTGCTAGACTTTTAAAAGAAGCAGCTCAAAGAACAGTTAAAGACGCAGGTGACGGAACAACAACAGCCACTATACTAGCTAAAGCTATATTAGATGAAGCTTACAAACACGACAAGGCAGATACATTAAGAAATATTAAAGAAGGTATAAATCAAGGTGTAGAAAATGTTGTCAACTACTTGCAGAAAAAAAGTAAAAAAGTTAGTGGTAAAAAAATTGATCAAGTTGCTACTATATCAGCTAATAACGATAGTACACTTGGTAAAATAATAGGTGAAGCGTTTAGACTCGTAGATAGTACAGGTGTTGTTATGATGGAAACAAACGACGACACTACTACAGTGGTTGAAGTGGTAGATGGTGCTCAATATGAAAAAGGATTATTAAATACACATTTTGTAAATAATAAAGAGAAAAACTCATGTGAGCTAGATAACCCTTACGTATTATTAATAGAGAATAGTATTGAAAATGTAAGGCAGATACAAAGTGTTTTAGAATTTATAATAAGAACCAATAAAAGCTTATTAATAATAGGAGACGCTGAGCCATCTGTAGTTTCTGCACTGGCTATGAACAGGGTAAAAGGTAATATAAAGGTTAACATAATAAGTGCGCCTACACACGGTGTAAACAAACAAGTAACATTAGAAGACTTAGCTTTGATTACAGGCGCAACTTTAATAAACGAAGACCTAGGTGATGACATGGACATGCTCACTGAAGAGCATTTAGGTAGATGTAAAAAATCTACAACTACTCAAAGTGAAACTATACTGCAGCTTGAAGATTTTAATGATGAAATTAAAAAAGTTATAGAAGTTATAAAAGACAAGTTGAAAAAGGAGAATAATCCAAATAAAATAGTTGCTTTAGAAAAAAGATTAGCTAGATTATCAGGTAAGGTAGCAGTTGTGAAAGTAGGAGCTAACTCAGAAGTAGAATTAAAAGAAAAAAGAGATAGAGTTGAAGATGCTATTTGTGCTACAAAAGCCGCTATAAAAGAAGGTATAGTACCAGGAGGCGGGATTGCTTTGTTGAATGCAGCAAACAAGCTTGAACCTAATAATATAGGAGAGGAAGTTCTATATTGTGCTATTAAAAAACCTTTTTTAGTTATACTAGAAAATGCTGGTATAACTGATTATAGCGCTCCAGATAACGAAGGCGAAGGTTTAAACGTGGTTACAGGAAAAACGGTGGATATGGTAAAAGCCGGAATAATAGATCCTTTACTCGTAACAAAAAGTGCTTTACAAAACGCGGCTTCTGTGGCTACAACTATATTATCTACTGATTGTGTAATTAATAATTTAAGAGCAAATGAAAGCGGTAGGTAAATATATAGTTATAACAGATGTTGAAGAAAAAACAAAAGAAACTAAAGGTGGTTTGCTTTTGTCGTCTAAACAAAGAGAAGACATTAGATACAGACAAGCTAGAGTACTTGAAATAGGTACCGAAGTTGTAGGTGTTAAAAAAGATGATAAAATTTATTTTGATCGTCACGCTGGTTTTGACATAGAGATAGACAGTGATATATATAAGGTGATTAAAGATTCTGACGTTGTTATAGTAATATGAGGCTAACAGCATCTGATCTAAGAGATTTAAATATACTTAAACATTATAGAATAATACGCAAATGGGCTTGTAAAACAAACAAGTTAAATGATGCGGATCTGGAACTTTTAATTTATTTAGACTCGTTAAAGTTATTTACAAAACATGATTTTAAACAAGGTACGTACTCCTACAGTTGGGATAATAGGCGCTGGAACAGATTGTTAAAGAGTGGTTGGATAGTAGTTTGGAGAGAACGAAACAGAACAACACAGAAATACAATATTTATAAAGTATCCGTAAAGTGTAAACAGCTAATAAGTCGTATGTACCGTATTATGTTAGGCGAAGAAGATATGCCTATTAATAAATTAAAAAACAACTATATGGATGTAGTTTTAAAAACTTCCATACTAAACGTAAACAAAGATAAAACAAGATAATTATGGCTATGATAACTCAAGTTAATGGTAAAACATTAAACACTATTGATTCACAATACGCAACTGGCCAAGCCGCTGTACCAGCTGGACTTAGCTCTGCTGATAGTGCTCAAATATCTGGTATTGCTGGAAATATAAGCGCAGCACCAGGAGTTACGGGTGGAATTAATCCAAATACAAATGTTGTTGTACCTGGAAATACTCCAGTTGGACTAGGAGACATTAATCAACTAACTTAATTAAAATAAGATGCCAGAATACGGAAAAAAGCAAGTTCCAGCAGGAATGAAAAAAAATTGTAATCCTAATTACTTTAAACCAATGGGAGAAAGATCTATGGAGTCTAGAATGACTACGGTTAAGACAGATTTAAAAATTGAAAACCTTGAATACAAGGGAAATGCTGTAATTAGAGCAAATAAAGGATAATGGAAGACATTAAATTATACTTATTAAATGCAGGAGCTTTTGGCATAACAATGATGGATTGGTTAGAGCCTGCGTTAAAAATAATGTTGCTTATTTTAACAATTGGTTATACTGTTCATAAATGGGCATTACTACATAAGAAAAACAACCCATGAGAAGTATAAACGAAATTATAGTACATTGCTCTGCGACTAGAGAAGGTCAAGACATACCAGTTGAGACAATAAAAGAGTGGCACGTAGACGGTAGAGGATGGACAGACATAGGTTACCATTTTTACATAGAATTAGATGGTACTATTAAAAAAGGTAGAGATATAGATAAAACAGGAGCTCATTGCAAAGGGCACAATCGTAATTCTATAGGAATTTGTTATTGCGGTGGTGTAGAGAGCGATGGTAAGACACCAAAGGATACTAGAACAGAAACACAAAAAGAAAGCTTGTTACACGTCCTTAAAACATTAATGGCGATGTTCCCGCTTGCTACTATTTATTCACACAATGAGTTTGCTAATAAAGCATGCCCATCATTTGATGCGACGAAGGAATATGAAGATCTCTGAGAACACTGAGTTTAAGATTGATATAAAAACTGTAATTGGAATAATAATGTTTACTACTACAATAGTAGGTATGTATTATACATTACAAGAGGATATAGCAGAAGCTAAAACTTTACCACCAGTTGAAGTATCTCGTTTAGAGTATGAACTAAAAGAAGAGTGGAATGAAAAAATGATTATAGATTTAAGTGAAAGAGTTAATATGCTTGAGCAAATTGACGATGTTGCTTTTGAAGAAATAAGTATTCTTTCAACTTTAATAAAAGATGGTACTGAAAGTGATGGTAAGTTAGAGGAACTTAACAGACAACTAGAAGCTTTACAAAATAAAAAACCAAAAGTAATAGTTAAAGAAATTAAAGTAGATAAAAAAGGTAGAAAATTATAACTCATGGCAAAAAAGAGAACAAAGAAAAACATGAAAAATCCTTGTTGGAAAGGTTATGAAGCTATAGGTATGAAGAAAAAAGGCGGTAAAAAAGTACCTAACTGTGTGCCTGTTAAAGGAAAAAAGAAAAAATAATGGCAATAAGAAAAACTACAAAAGGTAAAGGTCGTAACTTTAGAAGCACAGAAGAAGGTGCTGGTATGACATCTAAAGGTGTTAAAGCCTATAGAAAAGCTAATCCTGGTAGTAAACTTAAAACCGCTGTAACTGGAAAAGTTAAAAAAGGCAGTAAGGCTGCTAAACGTAGAAAAGCTTTTTGTGCTAGATCCAAAGGTTGGAAAGGCGAAAGAGGTTTAGCTGCTAGAAAAAGATGGAAATGTTAAAATAAAATAAAGATGGCGTACGGTAAGAAAAAAATGACTAAAAAAACTACTAAAAAAAAGGTTGTAAAATCAAAGTCTAAAAAAACTAAAAAATAAAATAAAAACACAATTAAATGGAATCAAATGAATCAAAGGGTTTAGGAGACTCAATAGAAAAATTCACAACAGCTACTGGTATAAAAAAATTAGCAGACAAAATACCAGGTGGCTGCGGTTGTAAAGCTAGAAAAGAAAAATTAAATCAAATGTTTCCTTATGGAAAAAAAGAAACAAAAAAAGAAGTTTAATGAAACAAAGGTAGGTATTTTTTTAAAAGAAAAAGCTCCTAGCATTATAAATAAGTTAGGTGATTTTCTGCCAGATCAAGGTGGTCTTGGAATTGTAAAAAATATTATAACAAGTGATTCTAGTATAGAACCACAGGATAAAGAAATAGCTTTAAACCTGTTAGAACAGGACATAGCTGAAATGACCAATATTTCTAGTCGCTGGAAAAGTGACATGAGTTCAGATTCTTGGCTAAGTAAAAACACTCGTCCACTTACATTAATTTACCTTACTTTATCAATGACAATTTTAATGGTATTAGATTCAACTGTTATATTAGATATAAATAACGGTTGGGTATCATTACTTGAAGCTTTATTAATAACGGTATATGTAGCATACTTCGGAAGTCGTGGGGCTGAAAAAATAACAAAAATAAGAAAATAAAAAAAAATGAGTGTAATAGGAACAACACATAAACAACCAAGAGTTTTTGCACACGATGCAGTATCTCTTAGGAATTTACCAGGATGTATCTACAGAGGTATAACAAACATAGATTTAGTTAGCCAAAACGGAGGTTCTGGTTTTATGGCAGATCAGGTTTATAATGCTTTAACCACTGGTGCAGCTGGAACAGTTATACAAGTACAAGTTACTGCAGTAGACGTAGATGGTAAAATAGAATCATTGGATGTTTTAAATTCTAATTGTCAAAGTACTAATTTATCTCTTCTTGATAGTCTAACTGTTTTATGGGCGCCAGATGCAGATGGTGTATATGAAGAAGGTGAAGATGCTGTAGATTTTATAATAATTGATGGATTAGATAATACTAGTTGGGATTACGGGTGTCCTATATCACCAGCAGGAACTAGATTTCCACTAGAAGACCCAGTTCCAGCTTCTTATAGCCCAATGTTATCTTACAGACAAAAAGATTTAATAGATTTAAAATGTCTTGAATGTAGTTACAAAGCTTTAAGTCCTGGAGCTGCGTTATACATAGGATATGATTTAGAAAGTATTACGGTTACTATGGAAAGCGGTAACCAGACTACGTTTTACAACGTTCCAGCTGGTAGTTTTTTACCTGTTGCTGTTTTAACAGTTTGTCAAGCTAAAGCTATTGATGGCGATGAGGCTCCTACTGCCGAAGATTTAAAAGAATATATTACGTGCTTGTTTTAGGTAATAAAAATACTATTAATAACAGGTTAATGACAACTAGACACAAAAGAAAAAGTATTGTATCTAAGCAAACTTTGTTTAGTGTTATTTTGTCTTTTTTTAAACGTAGTAACTAGATAAATATGCCTATATTAAGCACTAAAAACACTATTGCCTGTGTTCGCTTGTTGAAAGGTTTGAAATCTCCTACTCCACCGGCACCAAGACCTGGAGATGATAAAATAATTCAAGAACTAGGAGAGGAACCTATTTATATATTGCTTGAAAACAGTTCTAGTACAGATTTTATAATACAAGAATAATGGCTAATAAAAAAATATCACAATTTACACCTCAAACTGACATAACTCAAATACAAGGTTTAGCTGGTTATGACCGCAATGAAAACATTAAAATTAGTGGTTCAGAACTAATAAGTTCTTTGATAAATAATGGACTTGGTGGCATACAAGGACCTCCTGGCGAGCAAGGTGAACAAGGTATACAAGGAGAAACAGGTATTCAAGGACCTCCAGGTGAACAAGGAGAAGATGGTGTGCGAGGTTCTCAAGGTCTGCGAGGTGAAAAAGGTGATCCAGGAGAACAAGGTGAACAAGGAGAAAGTGGCGCTAACGGAGCTCAGGGAATACAAGGAGTAAATGGAACTAATGGGACTAACGGAGCTCAGGGAGAAAGAGGAGAACCTGGAACAAACGGTAGAGATGGAGCTCAAGGAATACAAGGAGAGCCAGGAGAACAAGGTATTCAAGGATTACCTGGAGTTACAGGGGCGCAAGGTGGTGTAGGACCTGGTATTACACTTAAAGGTAATGTTGCTAATGTAAGTGATTTACCTGCAAGTGGAAATGCACAAGGAGACGCTTATATAGTACAATCAAATGATTCGATATGGATTTGGGATGGAGACGAATGGATTGATGGTGGGTCTATTCAAGGTCCTCAAGGGGTTCAGGGATTACCTGGAACAAACGGAACTAATGGAGCTAGAGGTATTCAAGGGGAAACTGGTGAACAAGGAGAGCAAGGTGAACCTGGAGTCGCTGGAGCTAGAGGACCAGCAGGAACTAACGGGACTAATGGAGCACAAGGAATACCTGGGGTTAATGGAACTAACGGTAGAGATGGAGCTAACGGATCACAAGGTGCTCAAGGTGAGCAAGGTGAAGAAGGAGCACAAGGTGCTCAAGGTCCAGCAGGTAGTCAAGGGCCAGCGGGCGCACAAGGTCCACAAGGTTTACAAGGCGACCCAGCTAAAACAGTTGACGTTATTGTTGATTTTGCTATTAATGAAGGTCCAATTACAAATATAGATTTAAACTCAAGAAGTGGTTGTGTAACTTTCACAACGGCATCTGGCTTTCAATTTGCGTTGGCTCCAGGAGAATGTAGACCTGAACTAAATCCAGATGATGAAGGTAGATAGGGTTAATAAATTAATTATCAAGTGATAGTATAAGTAATAACAATTAAATAAAATAAAATGAAAATAAAAGAAGAACACTTAAAAACAATTCAAGAACAACAATCAAAGTTGAATAATCTATTAAATCAAATAGGTTATGTTTCCGCACAAAAACATTCTTTACTTCACGACTTTTCTAAAGTAAATAAAGAAACTGAAGATTTTAAATCTATATTAGAAGAAGAGTATGGCTCGATAAATATAGACGTTACTACAGGTGAATATACTATAGTTGAAAAAGAAGCCAAGCTAGAAGTAGTTAAGGAGGACAAATAATGTCTACTGTTATAAGAAAAATTAGTATAGGATCTGATTACAAAAATGATGCCATGCATTATTCAGTAGGTCAAGAAGTTTATGGTGGTCACACTATATGTGACATACTAAATGACGAAGCTAAAGGTGAATATTCTATTTATATTAAAAAAGAGGGAGAGGTTTTACCTTGGAAAAGGTTTAATTCTAACATGGCAATAGCTGTAGAATATAATTTACACTACGGTGAATAGTATATATGACTATATAGTAAAACCAATAGGTGAAAGATACAACAATACTAAAAAAGTTGGTAATAAAAACTTAATTTTAAATACTAAAATAGAAACTTTTAAAGTTATCAACAAAAAAGCTATTGTAATTTCTACTCCATCTGGTTATAAACTACCTATAAAAAAAGGCGATATTGTCTACATACATCATAATGTATTTAGAAAATATTACAACATGAAAGGCAAACAGCAGAATAGTAGATCTTATTTTAAAGATGATATGTATTTTTGCTCACCAGATCAAATATATTTATATGAAAGAAATAAACAAAAATATTCTTTTATGGATAGGTGTTTTATTAAACCATTGGTTTCAAGTAAGATTGGTGAAAAGACTATTAAAAACATGGGCTTGCTTAAATATAGTAATAAAATATTAAGTAAGTTAGGTGTAAATGAAAACGATATAGTTAGCTTTCCTAATAAAAGAGAGTGGGAGTTTGTTATAGATGGTGAATTATTATATTGTATGAAATCTAAAGATATATTATTAAAACATGAACGTCAAGGAAACGAAGAAGAATATAATTCAAGCAGCACAACTTGCTGTCAAGGAGTTGATAAAAGTTGCAAAAGAGCCGATAGTGGATACGGGGGAAGATGTGACTGCGGATCGTTTGAAAAATGCCGCTGCAACAAAGAAGTTAGCTATATTTGATGCGTTTGAAATATTAACAAGAATTCAAGAAGAAGAAGATAAGTTAAGTGTAAAACCAAAAGAAGAAAAAGAAGAAAGAAATTTTAGAGGTTTTGCGGAAGGGCGTAGTAAATGACTTACATACAATCACTGTGGAAAAAAGTTGACAATGCTGTTAATGATAAAATATTTTCTAAAAATAATAGGTTTAAAAAATGGGAGTATGGTTATAACTCTGATTATGATTTTATAGTAATAAGTAAAACTGGAAAAATTGGACAAATCATTGAAATACAGAATCTCAGGATTGCTTTACCAGCAACAGATGAACCGTTTAAACGAAGTGAAGAAAAAGCGGAGCAATATTGGGAAAAACAAGAGTACCCAAAAGAACTAAGTAGAATTAAAAGTAGATTCGACTGGGAAGAATACCCAGCAGAATTTAAAGAAAAGTGGTACGATTACATAGATGCAGAGTTTAAAAGAAGAGAACAAGGTTACTGGTTCTATAATAATGGTACTCCTATTTATATTACTGGTACTCATTACATGTACTTACAATGGTCAAAGATCGACGTTGGCGCAGCCGATTACAGGGAAGCAAATAGATTATTCTTTATATTTTGGGAAGCATGTAAAGCAGATAACAGGTGTTACGGAATGTGCTACCTTAAAAACAGAAGATCTGGGTTTTCATTTATGTCCTCAGCTGAACTTGTTAACCAAGCAACAATATCTTCAGATGCTAGGTTTGGTATACTTTCAAAAACTGGATCAGATGCAAAGAAAATGTTTACAGATAAAGTTGTTCCAATATCCGTTAATTATCCATTTTTCTTCAAACCGATTCAAGATGGTATGGATAGGCCGAAGACTGAATTGGCATATAGGGTTCCAGCTTCAAAACTTACTAGACGTAAACTAGATGATAATGTAAAGTTAAAAGAATTAAGAGGCTTAGATACAACTATTGACTGGAAAAATACTGGTGACAACTCTTACGATGGTGAAAAGCTAAAATTATTAGCTCATGATGAAAGTGGTAAATGGGAAAGACCTGATAATATATTAAACAACTGGAGAGTTACAAAAACTACATTAAGACTAGGTCGTAGAATCGTAGGTAAATGTATGATGGGTTCAACTTCAAATGCTTTAGAAAAAGGTGGAAACAATTTCAAAAAATTATACGACAGTTCAAGCGTTACAAGAAGAAATAAAAACGGACAAACAGCTTCTGGATTGTATTCTTTATTCATCCCTATGGAATGGAACTACGAAGGATTCATGGATACTTTTGGATCACCTGTATTCGTTACGCCGAAAAATAAAACTTTCGGAGTTGACGGTATTGAAGTTACAACTGGAGTTATCGAACACTGGGAAAACGAAGTTGATGGATTAAAGGATGATCCTGATAGTTTAAATGAATATTACAGGCAATTTCCAAGAACTGAAAAACACGCTTTCAGAGATGAAATTAAATCTTCATTATTTAATTTAACTAAAATATACGAGCAAATAGATTTTAATGAAGAATTAAATAATACAGTGCAAACTACTATTGGTAATTTTCAATGGTCAAAAGGTATTAAAGACACTAGCGTTGTTTTTTTACCTTCTAAAAATGGTAGGTTTAATGTAAGCTGGGTTCCGCCATTGGATTTACAAAATAATGTAATTAATAAAAATGGAGTTAAACAACCAGGTAACGAGCATATTGGAGCATTCGGTTGTGATTCTTATGATATTAGCGGTACTGTTGACGGTCGTGGTTCTAAAGGAGCGTTACATGGATTAACAAAGTTTTCTTTAGAAGATGCGCCTCCTAATCACTTTTTTTTAGAATACATAGCTAGACCTCAAACAGCTGAAATATTTTTTGAAGACGTTTTAATGGCTTTGGTTTTTTATGGAATGCCTATACTAGCTGAAAATAACAAACCAAGACTATTGTACTATTTAAAAAGAAGAGGTTACAGGCAGTTTAGTATTAACAGGCCAGACAAAGTTTGGAATAAACTTTCTATAGCGGAAAAAGAAATAGGTGGTATACCAAACTCTAGTGAAGATATTAAACAAGTTCATGCTGCAGCTATTGAAGCCTATATAGAAGACTTTGTAGGCTTGAGAGAGTCTGGATACGGAGATATGTATCATCAGCGTACTTTAGAAGATTGGTCACAATTTGATATAAACAAAAGAACCAAACACGATGCTTCTATTAGTTCTGGCTTAGCAATAATGGCTTGTAATAAAAATAAATACAAACCAAACTTAAAAAGACAAGTTAAGAGCATTGATTTAGGTTTTAAAAGATATGACAACGACGGAGTAACTTCAAAAATAACATAATAAATGATTTACACTAATACACAAAGTTCCTTTCCTGATCAGGTAGTTCCCCAAGAAGAGAAAATGACACTTGACTATGGTTTGCAAGTAGGCAGAGCCATTGAGGGAGAGTGGTGGGCTGCTGGAGTTGGCGGAGCTAGATATACAAATAATTACAATGTGTTTCATAGAAGAAGGCTATATGCTAGAGCAGAGCAGTCTATACAAAAATACAAAGATGAAATGGCTATTGATGGTGATTTGTCTTACTTAAACTTAGATTGGACACCTGTAGCAATTATACCTAAGTTTGTAGATATAGTAGTTAACGGTATGTCAGAAAAAATATATGACATAAAAGCTTATGCTCAGGATCCAGCTTCTCAAAGAAAGAGAACAGCTTATGCTGAAAAACTTCATAAAAATATAGTTACTAGAGATTTTATAGAAGAGGTTAAAGCTCAAATGGGAGTTGATATATCTGAAGTTAAAAACATGAGTAACCCTCCTGAAAATGAAGAAGAACTTGAAATACACTTACAACTAGATTATAAACAATCTGTAGAAATAGCTGAAGAAGAAGTTATTAATAACACACTAGATAGAAATAAATATGAATTAACTAAACGAAGGCTTTACAGGGATTTAGTTGAACTTGGTATCGGTGTTGTTAAAACCTCTTGGAACAAATCAGAAGGTGTTGTTGTTGACTATGTAGATCCAGTTAACGTTGTTTATTCATATACTGATGATCCTAATTTTGAAGATATATATTATGTAGGTGAGGTGAAAAACATTTCACTACCAGAACTTAAAAAGCAGTTTCCGAACATAACAAATGAAGAATTAGAAACAATTCAGAAAATGCCTGGTAATACTAACTACAGAAGAAGTTACAGGGGAAATAGAGATAGTGATACAATACAGGTTTTATATTTTGAATACAAAACATATAGTGACCAAGTATTTAAAATAAAGAAAACAGCTAATGGATTAGAGAAGGCTTTGGAAAAACCAGATACTTTTGCTCCACCACCAAATGATGGTTTTGAAAGAGTAAGTAGGTCTATAGAGGTTCTTTACCATGGTGCAAAAATACTAGGACATCCAATAATGTTAGATTGGAAAGTTGCTGAAAATATGACTAGACCTAATTCTAATCTTTGCAAGGTTAATATGAATTATACTCTATGTGCACCTTCAATGTATAAAGGTAGAATAACATCTTTAGTTGAGCGTATGATAACCTTCGGTGACATGATACAGTTAACATCGTTAAAGTTACAGCAGGTATTAGCTAGGATGGTTCCTGATGGTGTTTATTTAGACGTAGACGGTTTAGCAGAGGTTGATTTAGGTAATGGAACTAGTTACAACCCTCGTGAAGCTTTAAACATGTATTTCCAAACTGGTAGCATTGTTGGTAGATCAATGACACAGGATGGTGATATGAACCCTGGCAGAGTGCCAATACAGGAATTACAAACTTCAGCTCACCAAGCTAAAATACAAAGTTTGATACAAACTTATCAGTATTATTTACAAATGATAAGAGATGTAACCGGGCTTAACGAAGCTAGAGATGGTAGTAACCCAGATAAAGATGCTTTATTAGGATTACAAAAACTAGCTGTTGCTCAATCAAACGTTGCAACTAGACATATATTAGATGCAGGTTTGTATGTCACATTAAAAACTTGTGAAAATGTAGCTTTAAGAGTTGCTGATTCTTTAGAGTTTGAACTAACTAACGAGTCACTAGTAAATAGTATAAGTTTATACAACGTTGCTACTTTAGAAGAAATAAAAGATTTACATCTTTATGATTTTGGTATTTTTCTAGACTTAGAGCCAGATGAAGAAGATAAACAAATATTAGAACAAAATATTGAAATAGCTTTAAAAGGTAATCAAATAAATCTTGAAGATGCTATTGACATACGAAACATACATAATCTTAGATTAGCTAATCAATTATTAAAGCTTAAAAGAAGACAAAAAGCTAAACAAGATCAAGAAGCTCAACAAAGAATGATTCAGTCGCAGGCTCAAGCAAACGCTGAGTCAGCTGAAAAAGCTGCTATGTATGAAGTACAAAAGAGAGAAGCTATAGCTCAAACAGAGTTACAATTAGAGAAAGGTAAGTCTGATTTTAAGATACAACAAATGGGTGCTGAACTACAAAATCAACTAACTTTAGCTCAGCAAAAATTCGAGTTTGATAAACAACTAGCTCAAATAAATTTACAAAAAGACGTTAATAGAGAGCAAATGATTGAAGATCGTAAAGATCAAAGATCAAAAATGGAAGCTACTCAACAAAGCGCTATGATACAGCAAAGACAAGACGGTTTATTACCAACTGACTTTGCTACTCAAAACCAAGGACCACCGTTAACGGAAGAACTAGGAGGTCAAATTCCACAAATGTAGTAAACGGTAACAATACAATAATTATATAATATCATATCATGGAAAATAACAAAATAGAAAACACACCTCAAGAAGGTGAGTTTAAAATGAAAAAGAAAAAAGGTAGACCTAAAAAACTAGCTAACAACTCAAAAGCTACAGCTAGAATAGATCTAAGTAATAAAGAAACAAAAACTGAAGAAAATGCCGTTCAAGCACAAGAAGCAAGCAATAGCGATGTTGTTGTCGAAGAAAAGAAAGACGAGACAAGTGGCAAAGAAGTGGTTGAAGAAGTACGGAATGCCGAAGAACTAGTTGAGGAAAATTCAAAACCTGTAATAGAAGAAATATCAAGCGAAGAAGATATTAAAGAACCTGAGGTGGTTGTTGAAGAAAAACAAAAATTACCAGAAGGTGTAAATAAGCTGGTACAGTTTATGGAAGAAACAGGTGGTAACATGCAGGATTATATTAGATTAAATGCTGATTACAGTAATGTTGATGATGATACACTGTTAAAAGAATATTATAAAAATACTAAACCACACTTAGAACCTGATGAAATTGACTTTATAATGGAAGAGAATTTTAAGGTGGAAGAAGATTACGACGAAGAGCGAGAGATACGTCGAAAAAAACTCGCAAAAAAGGAAGAGGTTGCAAAAGCGAAAACGTTTTTAGATAGTTTAAAAGATAAGTATTACGAAGAAATCAAGTTGAGGCCTACAGTAAACAACGAACTTACAAAAGCGAGAGAGTTTTTCAACAAATTTTCCAAAGACAAAGAGGTAGCGCAAAAGCGACATGAGATGTTTAAAAACGATACCAAAACATATTTCTCTGATTTCAAAGGTTTTGAATTTAGTTTAGGAGAAAAAAAGTTTAGGTATGGTATTAATAATCCAGAAGATGTTGCCAATGCTCAATCTGACATTTCAAATGTAGTTAAGAAGTTCTTAAATGATAAAGGAGAGGTTACTGATGTTAAAGGCTATCATAAAGCTATATATGCCGCTAGAAATGCTGATAATATAGCACAACATTTTTATGAGCAAGGTAAAGCCGACGCTGTTAAAGATGTAGTTGCTAAATCTAAAAATATAAATAAAGATGCACGACAAAGTGCACCTGAAGATATTCATATAAAAGGATTTAAATTAAAAGCAATCAATGGTATAAATAGTAATAAACTAAAAATAAAAACGATAAACAAAACTTAAAATAATAAATTATGGCTTTAGGAAATTTCACAAAGCAAAATGCTGGACTTACACCTACTCAAGATCAGTCGGTTCTCTCTTCAAACTACTTACAGTGGAATGAAAAAGGTGGAGAAAACTTTGCTGATTTTGCACAACAATATCTACCTGAGCTCTACGAGCAAGAGGTAGAAAGATTTGGTAACAGAACGTTATCAGGTTTTTTAAGAATGGTTGGCGCTGAAATGCCAATGACATCGGATCAAGTAATTTGGTCTGAACAAAATAGACTACACTTAGGTTATGATAACGTAACACGTTCTGGTAATACATTCACTGTAACACTACCAACTGGTGAGGGCGAATTAGTTATTAGAAAGAATCAAACTTTCGTAGTTCACAACCCAGTTGATGGCGTAACTTTAAAAGGTTTAGTTACCAGTGCTCCAAACCCAGGTAATGCAACAACATATACTTTTGATGGAGCTTGTTATACTGCTGCAAACTTTAATGCTGTAGGAACAGGAAGTGAAAATCCACTTAAACTATTTGTTTATGGTTCTGATTTCGCAAAAGGAACACTCGGTATGGAAGGATCTGTAACTCCAACATTAACTCAGTTCAGTAACAGACCTATCATTATAAAAGATAAGTATTTAGTTAATGGTTCTGACACTGCTCAAATTGGTTGGGTTGAAGTTGCAACTGAAGACGGAACATCTGGATTTTTGTGGTATATGAAAGCTGAATCAGAGACTAGATTAAGATATGAAGATTATCTTGAAATGTCAATGGTTGAAGGTGAACTTGCTGCTACTGGATCTGCTGTTGCTGGCTTGGCTGCATCAACTGATGCTGGTAAAGGTACACAAGGTTTATTCTCTGCTATAGAAGAAAGAGGTAATGTGTATCAAGGATTTGCTGGAGCTGCTAACCCTGGAACAGGTGCTTTAGGTGATTTTGATGAGATCTTACAGCAATTAGATCTACAAGGAGCTATTGAGGAAAACATGTTATTTTTAGATAGAGCTACTGCTCTTGATTTTGACGACATGATTGCTTCTATGGCGGGTGGAAGTTTTGCTTCTACTGCTGCTGCTTCTTTCGGTTTATTCGATAACGAAGCTGAAATGGCACTTAACTTTGGTTTTTCAGGTTTTAGAAGAGGTTCTTATGACTTTTACAAAACTGACTGGAAATACTTAAATGATGCTTCTACTAGAGGTATGGTTGATAACGTTAAAGGTGTGTTAATACCAGCTGGAACATCTACAGTATATGATCAAATGTTAGGATCAAATATCAGACGACCTTTCTTACATGTAAGATATAGAGCTTCTGAAACTGATGATCGTAGAATGAAGTCATGGATTACTGGTTCTGTTGGTGGTGCTTACACATCATCTTTAGATGCTATGGAGGTTCATTACTTATCTGAAAGATGTCTATGTGTTCAAGCTGCTAATAACTTCGTGTTATTTACAGCATAATATACATTTTACAAAATAAATGTGGAGGGTTAACGCTCTCCACTTTATTAACATTTAAAAAAATTAGAAAATGGAAAACCCGATTTTAAACATTGAATGGGAAGCTGGAGGAAAACTTCCAATAAATGCTAAATTAGCTTACAGGTGTGATCAAGGTAATAGTTCTAGTAGAATAAAAATTTATTATTCAAATACTTATAACCTATGGAGATTAGAACTTGATTTTGACAAAGACATAACTGAGCACGATAAATTAACTTTAGAAACAGCTTTAATAAACGCACAACAAGAGCCTGGCTCTTTGGTAGATTTTAAAATGCCTAGTGGAGCGGTTTTAAAGTCTGACATTCCTTTTACTCAATTCCAAACATACAACAATAACTAAAATGGGAAACATAATAAAAATACCAACAACTAACACTGGGTTAAACACGAGTCAAAGCAGCCCTTTATGGAATGAAGATAATTGGGTAGCAGTAGACGGGTCCGTTAATGGGCAGCAATACAGCGGGCTATACAACGGAGTACCAATAGATACAGATGGAGATGGATCTGGACTATCAGTTGAATTTCAACTCTTGCTCCCGCCTGAATTTAGGCTTAGCCTCTATTACGAATCTGAACCAACAGGTTATAAAGTTGGAGATAGATTATTTTTTACAGTACCAGCGGGCTCTAACTTGGGTAACGAATATGAGTTTACTATGCAAACTACAATAACAGAAGATATGCTGACTTATGAGAGTGATAAGATGCAATATTTACCAGTTTTTGATTCTTTAAATGGATTAGTATTAACTGTTGTACCACCACCTATTGGTATTAATAATTACTGGCAAATCCCAAAAGCATGGGGAAATAATGAAGGTTGTTGGAAAATAAATATTACTGGTGGTAATGACGATAATAGAGTATTAATAACTAAGGCTATTAATGAAGTTTTTATAAAAGCTGCTCAATCACCAAATTCACACCCCACTTTAGAATTACCAATAGGTGTAACTTGCGATAGTGTTGATCAAGCAGAATTTCAATTTCAAAGCCCAGTGCCAGGGCCAGGTGATAATGGTAATGGTAACGAAGCCTAGAAATAGAAAGTAAAAACACAATAATCCCGCACAAGCGGGAATTTTTTAAAACAATTATATTATATATTATGAAAAACGAAGAAACATGGGAGATTAAAGATAGAAATTATTACTTAAGTAATGATTTGTCTCCATTAACTTATACATTAGCATCTAAACACTCGAGAAGGTTTCCACTTATTTATTTTGATAAAGAAACAGGAGAACAAAGAGAGTTAAGATACGCTACTAATCAAAACAGTCCATTTGTAGACGAACAAAACGGAATGGTTACATTAGAACATGTAGTGTTTAGAAATGGAACGTTATCAGTTCCAAAAGAAAAACAATCTCTACAAAAACTTTTATCTATGTACCATCCTTATAGAAATAAAAAATATAAGGAGTTAGATACTGTGGTTGAAGCAACTAACGAAATTGAAGATATAGAGATTGAGTTTGCTGCATTGTCAGCTGCTAGAGATTTAGATATTGATCATTGTGAAGCTATACTAAGAGTTGAGATAGGTTCTAGAGTGTCAGATATGAGTTCTAGTGAAGTAAAAAGAGATTTACTTATATTTGCTAAAAGAAACCCTAATTTATTCTTAGAGTTAGTAAACGATGAAAATGTAGAACTTAGAAATTTCGCTATAAAAGCTGCAGAGGCTAACATAATTAAATTATCTCAAGATCAAAGAACATTTAGTTGGGTTAGCAATGGTAAGAAATTAATGCAAGTACCTTTTGATGAGCATCCATACTCAGCGTTTGCTGTTTATTTAAAAACAGATGAGGGTATTGAAATTTATAAATCTATACAGAAAAAACTCAAATAACAAGTGATTATAATTAAGGCGGCTATGCGGCCGCCTTTTTTATTACAAAAATATTAAAATGGCTATAAACGTAAACACAGTATATCAAACAGTCTTATTATTACTTAATAAAGAACAAAGAGGCTACATTACTCCTAACGAGTTTAACAAAATAGCCACACAAGTACAATTAGAAATATTCGAACAATACTTTGAAGATTTAAACCAACAATTAAGAGGTCCTGGTCTTCAAGATGAATATGCAGACAGAGTAGATAATATAGAAGAAAAAATATCTATATTTAAAACATTTGGACAAGCATTTTACTACGGTGCAGATGTAAACGGACCCATAGCTAGTCCTTATTTTTATTTACCAGCAAACGTGCATCGTATTGGCACTATAATGTATAAAGACGAACAACACTTGCAAATGACTAACAGGGGTGAGTATTTACATTTAAATATGTCTAAGTTAACTCGTCCAAGTAAAAAATACCCATTATATATACAAGAAGGTAACGTTAGCCCTGTTGATCCACTTAATAGTTCTGTTATATTATGTCCAGAATGTATAAGAATATATGTTTACCCTAGAGAAATAACAGAAGAAATAAGTATTTCCTACATTAGAAAACCTTTGGATGTTGTATGGGCTTATAGCGTAGGTAATCTTGGACAATATATATGGGATGGAACACCTAATTCTTCTGGTGTAGTAGTTCCAAATACAGGTTCTCAAAACTTTGAAATAGATAGCACTGAACAAACAGAGGTAATAATAAGAATATTAATGTACTCTGGCGTTGTTATAAGAGATCCACAAATAATTCAAGCTGCTGCAGCTCAAGCTCAAGCCACTGAAGTTAATCAAAAAAGTTAATAATATATGTCATTTTTAAATAACACTCCAAATGGTGGCTCAATAACAGAGACCAATCAACAGTATTACGTTGGCACGCAAAGTAATATAGCTAGTTATACTAACTTAGTGTTGGATTCTATGGTATATACATTCAATGAAATATTAGAAATGGGTTCTTTAGATTCTTGGGATCCTAGTAATTATGAATACCATTTAAACAATTTTTACGTAGAGGTTAGTCCTGATGGTCTTTCTCCTTATGAATTATGGGATGGAACTGGAGGTGTTAACTCACCAGCTGGGCCAAATGGAACTGGTGGAGGTTTTACTATATCTAAATTTTCAAATACACAATCTTTCAGCGTTTTAAAATTCAATAATCCCGATGCAGTTACAGACGGGTACTATGTTAGAGTAAAATTAAAATCTCAATTAGTTGATGGAGCACCTAACTATGGTGATTATCAATACTTGTCTATATTTGAACTAGTAAATAACTTTATGATAGGTTATGTTGGTAATGATAAGTTAATAAGTAAAGTTAAGAGGTCTGATGTGTTGTTTTACGCTAAAAGAGGTTTGCAGGAATTTTCATATGATACATTAAGAAGTGTTAAATCAATGGAGTTGACTATACCACCTAGTCTATCTGTTATAATTCCTCAAGATTATGTTAATTATGTAGGTATAGCTTGGATAGATAAGTCAGGTATAAAACATCCAATATATCCAACTAACTTAACTGGTAATCCTACAGAATCACCTATACAAGATACTAATACAACTAATAATCCTTTTGGTTTTAACTTCCCTAGCTCTGGACATGGCATACCTGTTCAAGATCAATTTGGTGAAAACTTAGAAGGAGCATCAATAACTGAAGGTCAATGGCAAGGTAATAACCCAAACGATCAACCTACTGAAGGAACTATATTTAGAGACGGTATTGGAGATAGTATATACGCAACCAGAGAAATTGCTTTACTAGGTCAAAGATTTGGATTAGAGCCTGAGTTAGCTAACTATAATGGTTGGTTTACTATGAATACGCGTGAAGGTAAAATATCTTTTAGCAGTAACTTAAGTGGTAGGCTAATAATATTAGACTATATATCTGATGGTTTAGCTTATGATCAAGATACTAAAATACCTAAATTAGCAGAAGAAGCTTTATATATGCACATAGCCTACAGCATATTAGCAAGCAGAAAAAATGTTCCAGAGTATCTAGTTGCTAGATTTAAAAAAGACAGAAGAGCTCAATTGCGTAATGCAAAAATAAGATTATCAAATATAAAACCCCAAGAGTTTGTCCAAGTTATGAGAGGCAAAGCTAAGTGGATTAAATACTAATTAAATGCCAGAAGCTAAAAATACATTTATCCAGTCCAAAATGAATAAGGACATGGATGGTAGAATACTACCTAATGGTCAATATAGAGACGGTGAAAACGTTCAAATAAGTAGATCAGAAGGAGACGATGTTGGAGCATTAGAAACAGTTTTAGGTAATGTAAAACTTACAGACTTTGGTTTAAGTGGTGAAAATTTAAAAACAATTGGAAGTTACTTTGACGATAATAGTAATCGTGTGTTTTTATTTTTAACTAATTACACAGACTCTTCACCAAATCAACTAGATAATGAAGCTATAAATGTTACAGGAGTTTTTTGTTATATAGTATCTTACAATGTTCAAACTAAAGTATCTTCAATATTAGTAGAAGGTAGTTTTTTAAATTTTTCTCAAACTCATCATATTGTTGGGGTTAATTTACTAGAAAATCTATTGTTTTTTACAGATAATAGAAACCAACCTAGAAAAATTGATATTAACTTAGCAGGCTCTAATTACTACTATACAGAAGATCAAATATCTGTTGCTAAATACTATCCCTATAAAGCTCCATTACTAATGAAATTTATACCAGGTAGTGGACCTGATGCTATTAAATGGGAGTCAACAATGACTGATACAACTAGTGAGTACTTGCCAATACATACAGCGGCTCAGGTAAAAAACTTTGATAGCACTGATTCCAGCGTGGTTTACCTTACTGGTTGTTACACTAATATAATGCCTAAAACACCTGGTTACGTAGGTCAACCAAATGGTTGTTTAATAACCGGGCAAGGTGTTGCAGCTGGTACTACTTTAGAAGAAGTATTAAGTATTGACACTGCAAATAATGTAACTACTATAAAAACAAGTCTACCAATAAGCGGAGGTAGTATTAAACCTATACTTTATTTTCAATTCAAAAATCCAGAATACTCCATAATATGGCCAGGTGATCCTGAGTATTTAAAAGAAAAATTTGTTAGATTTAGCTATAGATTCAAATTTGACAACAATGAATATTCTTTAATAGCTCCATTCACACAAACTGCTTTCATACCTCAACAAGATGGTTATTTCATAGGTGATAAATATAAACTTGATTCAACAGTTTTAGTAAGCAACGAACCTTCACCTCCTTCTATTTTTGGTCAAGAAGCAGAAACATTTGATTCTACTGTTGTTCCTTTTATGCAAAACAAAGTGACTAATATAGAAATATGTTTAATATCACCAACCAATGGTAATGATGAAACTTATATAAATTGGTCTCAATTAAATGATGTTTTAAAAGTTATAGAGGTTGATATACTAATAAAAGACTCTTCTAGCAATAACGTTTATGTTGTTGAAACACTTGGCTTATCAGAATTAAAAAACGTAAATAGCAAATATTTATTATACGATTATCAAAGTAAAAAACCATGGAGAGTTTTACCAACAGATCAAGTAACTAGAGTAAGCGATGTTATCCCACTTAGAGCATTGGCCCAGGAAATATCTGGGAACAGAGTAATATATGCAAACTTTGTTGAAAAAAATGCATCACCAGAAAGACTAGACTATTATTTATCTGTTGGGCAAAAACCTTTTATACCTGATTATACTGACGGAGCAACAGTGGTTGATCAAGAGTTTCAGTACGTTAGAAAAGAATATCAAAACCATACTTTAAAACAAAATAGAACATATCAAGTTGGTGTAGTATTATCTGATAGGTATGGTAGAAGATCAAATGTAATTCTTTCTGAATTAGTAGACTTTCAAGAAAATCCTAGTGCAAAAAAGAACTCAACTATATTTCATAATTATGCAGATTCTAATAATTTAATAATATATGACAAGAATCAAATACCTAACGAAGCCGCCAATACTTGGCCAGGTGATAATTTAAGTATTGTTTGGAATAACGTAATACCAGAAGAAAAAACTAATGATGGTTATCCAGGAGTATACTCTATTAATGATGGAACTTTAGTTAACATTTTAGTAAACCCAGGTCTTACGGCAACTTTTCCTGCTAACAGTAGTTGCACGTTTGATGTTACAAATAGTCTTTTTAGCCCCACAGCTAACGCTCAAATTAAAGCATTTAGTGATGCTGATGGTAATGTATCTGAAATTGAAATTAAATCAAGTGATAATAATTGGGTGGATGGTATGGAAGTGGTTGCTCCTTGGCAGGGTTCTGTTTTCCCGTGCCCAGGTTGGGTAGGTGAATCGTTTAGAGGTAATGCAGTTTGCCCAGCTGACAGGCCTTTAGGTTGGTATAGTTATAATATAGTAGTAAAACAAACAGAGCAAGAATATTACAATGTATATATGCCTAGCGCTTTAGCTGGCTACCCATGTAATCAAAACATTGATGGAAAAGTTGATGATACTTTTGGCGAAACTCCTAAAATGATTTATCCTCTAGGTCAACAAAACGCAACATCACATTTAACCTTAATTGGAGACAATATAAACAAAGTGCCTAGAGATTTAAACGAAGTAGGCCCTGAGCAGAAGTCTTTTAGAAGTTCAGAAAGATTGTTTCATAGAGTAGAGGGTATTTTACTTCAGGACAACAACGACGATATTCAATACTCTAGTCAGTCTTATTCACCTTCTTTAAAAGGAGATAAAGTTGTTACTATATCAAATATGTCAAAATTAGATTTAGGTAATTTAATAACTAATCCTGCTTATCCTATATTACCTAATTCAATATATAAAGCAGAAACTGATCCTTTTATAGCTAGAATAAGTACGGACAAAAAGTTTGGTATAGTAGCAAATAGCAGTATTAATGGTTGTATAACAATAGAGAAAAAGGTAGATCCTGATGATGATACTAAAAATCTTATAGAAGTTAACAACACTGAGTTTGCTATTGGACCTACATTAAGCGTAAGTGAAACTAAACCAGTAGAAAGTTTATTAGATATATTTTGGGAAACATCTAGTAGTGGCTTGATAAGTGATTTAAATGAAAAAATTAAAAGTGTAGATAATACAGCGCCATCTGGATTTTCTCCAGTTTCTATAAGTTGGAGCGAAGGTGATCCCTATGGTAGTTCTATATCTGGACAGTTTTCAGCAGTTGGACCAACTGGTTTAACATTAGTAGGTTCTTCAGAAATATCTTTAATTGAAGTTACTAGAGGTGACAATGTACCCTGTATTGATCAATTTGAGTTGGTTCAATTAGGCTTTGGTGAAGTTGAACTAAAGATAGCTGCAGCTAGCCAAACTAATCCAGGTTTCTTACATTGGCAAGATCAACTGAAAAATCAATATACATTTAAGTTTGAACTAACAAACACTACAACTAACTCTTCGAGTTTTACTTCTTTAACAGGTTATCTAAGTAACAAACCGCCAGTTGAAAGATTAGAAGCTGTTAATAGTAATGGTAATAATGTTGAAATAAACTGGGTGGACGTTAAAGAATCTATATGTGTAAGAGGTGACCTAGATACTCAGTCTAAAAGAGAAGATGCACAAACCATGTCTTTAAAAGCTGTTCAAGGTAGTCAAAAATTTGGTATCAGATGGGATGATAACCCTTTGCTTAGCAAATCGTGGAGAAGTTATGTTGATCCTGAATCTTCTTTTTCAAATACTACTGTTAACTTTGGAGTTATAGAACCAACTACAGTTAAATATATCAATGCTGCACCATATTTTAATGAATCATCTCCATGTTGCGTAGACACAAATGAAGATAGTGGCGATATTAGACAATCAGGAATGTATGACTTTGGGTGGTTTGGTGGACCCACATTACCTGGTACTCAAGATAGTAAAAACGGTGATGGTAGATTTAGACCAACTACTTACCAACCGGGTGATAGTAGTTTAAATAGCTGCACGTATTCTCAAAAAATATATGCTCCAGATCCTTCACTATACCCTATTAATAATGATAATTACCCAGTTTCAGGTAATAGTGGCGAGTATTTGGAAATGCCTAAATATTTTAGAGGAGCTACAGGTTGGAGTTCTCAACCAGATATAAAGTTTAATAGTTCTATACTTGAAGAAACTGCATTTACCAAAGACGTACAAACAAACACAGGTACCGCTGAGTGGGATGGTTCTTTTGCTGTTATGAACGGGGAATTTGGCAGTGAAATACTTGAAAGTTGGCCAAATATAAATGGATCACCATCTGGTATAGGAACCGCATTAGAGATACAATGGTCTATTCCTAGAATGTACCAGGTTAGCATGATGATTCCACATGGTAATGAAATACCATTTGGAAATACATCAGACTTCTTTTTTGGAACAAATATCCTAGCGGACGTTATGGATTGTTATGGTGATAAAAATTTTTTAACAAAATTTCCTTTTGATCAACCTTATTACTGGGAAATGCCTTCAAGAACATCCGCACCTCTAGTTATTCCTAAATCAACAGGTGCTAAATATTTTGATGTTCAACCAGCTGGTGAAGTTGTATTTGGTTTAATACCTGAAACTGTTATCAACTCCTTAAGTAACAGCGATAGAAATGCTATATTAAAATACATACCAAGGGGTCCAATATACTGGGATAACAGTTCTAATTCTACTAGAGCTGGTTTTCAAGGAGAAAGCCAACTAGATCCAGAAAACAAACTTGGAGAACAAGTAGTAGGTTTTAAACAAAACGCATATCAAACTAGTGATTCAGCAAATGAATATCCTCATCATTATTGGCCAGATATAAATGGTTTACTCCAGAACGATCCAGAAGGTCTTTATAGTGCTTTTAAAAGCACGCCTAGCTATGCAAACGCTCCAGACTTTATGAAAATAAGAAATGGTGCAAATACTTTTTATCAGTTTAATCTTGAACACACTGGTTATATTAGTAAGGTTGTTTGCGGTGACTCTGATCAATATGATTTTTTTCCATACTATTCTAATGCTGCAAAAACTATTGGTAACTGGGCACCTAATGCGTCTCAAGTAGCTAATGCTATGGGTCATTTGTTTTATCTAGGTGGTATTAATAACTCTGGATACGGTAGTTCTACAAATGGTCAAGCGTTCTTTATACAACCAGAGCAAACGCAACCTGGCTATCAAAAAGCAAAAGCAAAGATACATGCTGGAACTCCAGGTGCCACTTCGCAATCATGGAATGGTCCTAATGCGTTTGGTGTTGGGTTACCAGGTGGTAGATATGTTGTTACAGTAAGAGCAACTGATGTAGGTGGTGATGGCGCTTTTGTAGAGTGGGATGTACCTGTATACTTGCCATGGTGGAGTACTAGAACAAATACACCTCTGAGGTTGAACCCGTAAAAAATTAAAAAACAAAGTGATTATATATTATGGCTTATCAATTACCAATTAAATATTACAACGCTTTTTGGTTAAAAAAAGTAGTAGGAAGTTCTATAAAATCAACTCAAAGTGATAATGCTTCAACAGTAACAACAGAGGTTGAAGTTGGAGGAAATGAAAATTCAACTGGAACACTCAAAGGTGGTTACATAATACCTACATGGCCTGGTTTACCTTGGGGTGATAAACTATCAAAACCTGATGTTACAAATCCAGATGTGCTAATTCCATACCCTTGTTTTCCTTGGGGAGGAAGAGATTGGAATTCTTATAATCCTATAGGTGGATCTGGGTCTCAATTAGATTTACCCGAATGCGGCGGCAGCTTAGTTAGTGTAAACCCTACTGAAGAACAAGGTAAAGAAAGACAGTGGGCTATTGAGGAAGCTAGAATATTTGGTGGTTACAATAACACCACTGTAGATTTTGGCGTTAAAGCTTACACTGTTGAAGAAGATAATCAACAAACAATTAGAAGCTCTTCGTTAATTTATTCCGGTATATTTAATTCATTAACTGGTGTAAATAATACAAATGTTTTTTCAACAGCAAATCCTATAACTAAAAGTGTAGATCCAGAAAATGGATCTATTCAGAAGCTTTATTCCTATGATACTAACTTAACTATATTTCAAGAAAATAAAGTTAGCAAAGCATTGATAGACAAAGACGCAATATATTCTGCTGAAGGCGTTGGAACACCTGTTTCTTCTACTAAAACGGTTATAGGACAGATTGTTCCTTACGTTGGTGAATTTGGTATAAGCAAAAATCCCGAGTCATGGGCTCAATTTGGTTTTAGACAGTATTTTACAGATAAATATAGAAACGCTGTAATGAGATTATCTAGAGATGGTTTAACTGAAATATCCTCATATGGTATGACTGATTATTTTAGAGATAGGTTTTCCACAATAACTGACCAACCTTTAAGAAGATCTTTATCATTTAGATATTTTGACGAAGGTTTAGTTGCTGAACAATATATAAATACCATTGAAATTTTTGATAGCTCTTGTAGTGCTGATAATATAATAATAGGTTCTTCTATTCAAATAAATAACATACAAGTACCAGGTCTTTTTGTTACTAATGTATCGACAGGTAGTGGCTCTGGCATAAGGGTTGTTTCGGTTTCACTGCCATGGAGACCAGATACATTTGGATTAACATCATACAGTGAAATAGCAAGTGATTATCCAATATCTTTTGTTACATACGTTTATGATGAGCTTTTAGGTGCTTTTGATAACCATAACAATAATTACGTGTTATCTATAAAAGATGGTGTTACGCAACCATGTTCTAGAGTTTCAGAAGGTAGAGAAGTTGGAGACAACTTCGACTATACAAATCAATTTAGAACTTACAACACGTTTAATACAGTTAACTTTGACGAAAGCATAAATGGTTGGGTTAGTTTTTACAGCTACAATCCTACAACGATGGGTAGTTTAAAAAATGAGTTTTATACTGTTAATAATTTCGACTTATATCAACATTATCAAGGAGGCCAACTAAATCATGGTAATTTTTATGGTACACAATATAAATCTTCAATAGAATTTATATTTAATCCTAAGCCATCTATATCTAAAAACTTCCAAACAATAGGATATGAAGGTAGTAATGGTTGGCAAGTAGAATACTTTGTGTCAGATAGTACCGCAGCGTTGTTTAATACTTTTTCAAATACTTACTACCCAGCTCAAGACAAGATAAATAGTATTCCAAGTCTTCAAGAAGGTGAATATATAGATGAAAACACCCAAATGAAGCAATACGCTGGATTTTATTTAAAAGAAAACAAATATGTAGCTAATTTAGTTAATGCTTCACAACCATTCGATGGTGAAGTTGTATTTGGAAATTCAATGAGTGGTATAAAAGGTTTTTACACAACAGTTAAATTAAGTACAGATGATTCTACTCAGCTAGGTGGAGTTAAAGAACTATATTGCGTGTCAAGTAAATTTGTGGTGTCATCACAATAATATTATATGAAATTAAATACAAGACAATTACAACAAAAAGATTTAGATACAATAAGAAAATGGTGGGAAGCTTGGCCTGATTGGGTTGATCCTGGTGAAGGGTTTTTACCTAAAACAGGTTTAGTTGTAACATCAAATGACAAGTTAATAATGGCTTCTTTTGTTTATTTAACCAATGCAGATGTAGCTTTATATGAATGGATTATATCAGACCCAGATTATAGAGAGGACGATAGACAAGAAGCTGTAGAGTTAATGACTAATGAAGCTGAGAAAATGGTTAAAAGCTTAGGATATAAGTTTTTATTTTCTATTTGCAGACATAAGAAACTCGGAGAAACGTATAAAAAATTAGGATGGCACAAAGATGAAGAGCCATCGTTTGAATTTGTAAAACTTATAAAATAAATAAATATGGCATTAGTAACAGCAGCCGTAGTTGGAACAGTAGTAGGAGCGGGTATGGGTATAGCATCCGCTGTAAAAGCTGGTAACGATCAACGTGAGGCAGAGAAAAAACTAAGAGAGCAAGAAGCAATGATAAAAACTCTTGAAGATTCTAGACAAGAAGTAATAAACCCTATGGCTGGGTTGACCAATGAAGCTGAGAAAGTAGGTGTTGCTACACAAGCTGCTAAGTTTCAAGCTGAAGAAGCAGATCAAGCTTTAGCAAACACTTTAGACACTATCTTACAAACTGGTGGTGGTGCTGCTGGCGCTACAGCGTTAGCTCAAATGGCTCTTAAGTCTAAACAAGGTATATCAGCTGATATTCAAAAACAAGAAAGACAAAACGCTGTAAACGTAGCTAACTCACAACAAGTGATAAATCAACAAATAGCTGAAGGTGAAAAGTTTGCTTGGCAATATCAAGAAACTAGAGAATTACAAAAACTTAATAGAGCACAAAATTTAGCAGATAAATTTGAAGCTCAAGGTTTTGCTGCTGAACAAGCTAAATGGGCAGCTTACGGTAATATTGCTAGTAGTATAACTGGTGGAGCGGGTAACATTGCTGGTGCTGTTAATACAAATCAAATGCAAGGTCAGTATGATCAATATTTGGCTCAAGCAAACGCAGGTCAAGATGTATCTTGGATAAACCAAGGAACCGGGCCAATTGCTCAATAAAAAAAATAAATAATATTATGGGCTACGAAAATCCAAGAATACAGATAAACCAAACCAACGCTGAGATTAATAAGCAGGTAAGAAGATTTAACGAAGACTTTAATGAAGAGTTCGATGCTATCAATGCTCAACAAGCTGCTAATATAGAAGCTAATATGGAAATATTGGAAGAACAGCAGAAGAAAAGAGCTATGGGTGACGAAATGTGGTATCAGCAAGTAGAGAAATACAAGCCAAAAGGTGACTACGCTAAAGATACTAAAGCTTTTTTACATAATATGCATAATAAGTATTATGAACTTTTAGGTTGTGAAACTAGTGAATGTAGAGAAGAGTTAGAAAACTTAAAAAATGTGCCTAGACAACTATCTGAAGTTGGTGGAGCTTGGACAAGTATGAATGAAAAATACAATGAAGCTGGCGGTAAAAAACTATTTGCACCTGGGTCATTAAATGCTAGAACACCAAACTATATCATGCAGGTAATGGAAAACGGTGGTACAACTAAAAAAGTTTATAACGAAAAAACTGGTCATGTAGAGTTTGAAGTTTACGACGCTAAAGGTGGTCGTGTAATGGAATTAGACAAAGATGGTAAAAAAACAAGTAACCCATTAATGGTGGATGCTGTTGATTTCACTAAAGGTGCTTTAAGTGGTAATGTAACTGTAAACACCTATGGTGATCCTGCGGGATTAAGAAGAGAGTTTCAGGCTGGTATAGCTAAAGACATGGATTATAATGATTATGTTCAAAAAATTACTGATAACACTGATCAATACAATAAAAAAGGTTATCAAGACTACACAGAGGCTAATAGTTTATATAAGCAAAACCTAGAAGGATCAAATGCTGGGGCTTTAATGGATGATAAAAAACTAATGACTGATAACTATCCCGTTATAATAAATGGTTTATTTGAGCAAGCTAAAGGTGGAGATCAAGCTGCTTTAGCTTCTTTAGAGAAATTAGATCAACAAACAGGAGGTAAGATATTAGGTGGTGATGGCTTAGGTGGTACTAATGATTTAGATTTATCAAGTGGTTTAGCTGTTCAGTCAGCTATAGGTATGTGGGATAACTCTGATATTCAAAGAGAAGCTGCTGATGCTTATTTCAAGCATTATGATGAATCTTCAAACTTGTTAAAACCAGATAGAATAGACAAAACAAATGTTAAGAGTTCAATAACTAATGCCGAGAGAAGAGCTCAAGCAAATTTCAATAAAACTCAAACAAAAGATATAGCTAATCTTAAAGCTGCAAATAATGAAAAAGAGTTTGTTACTAATTTTGATAACATGTTTGCTAATGCTAAATCATCCGACGATATTTACAAAATATTACAAAATGATCTTGGAAATTTCGCAATGAAGAATAGTAACGCTGGTAGTGGTAGTATTCTTGAGTTTACAGGTGATGAACCAAAAGATCGACAATTTGACATAGATGATAATGGGGATGGTACTTTTTCTATAAAATTAAATAAAATTTCTAAAGATCCTAAAACAAATGAAGTTACCACAGGAGATGCAGTAAGAATTTATAATACTGGAAATGCTAATGATATGAGCTCTCTTAGAAGAGACTTTGGTATAAACAATAAAACTTACAAATTACAAGGTGAAGCTCCTAGTGAGCAAGAAGAACAAGCTACTTCCGCTACCCAACAAAACAATCCACTAAATGCTGCTAGTTTTAATAAAAATAATCAACCTAAACCTAAACCAGAGGCTAAAAGTGACTTTATTCCAGATCCAAATGTAAACTACGAAAGTTTACCAATGATGGATAAAAGAAGAGTAGAATATGAAAATTGGAAACAATCACAAGTTCCTGAAGAGCTGCAAGATCCTGTTTCTAAAGTTAAACCTGCTCCTGAAGTTAAACCTGCTCCTGAAGTAAAACCTGAACAAGTAAAAAGTAAGGCACCACAAACAAGTAGGGATTTAAAAGCTGAAAATAAAAAGCAAGAAGATTTAATGAGAAACTCTGAGGTTACTTACGGTGGTAAATCAGGTGATGACACTATTGGTTTAACAGATTATGAAGATTATGATTTTAAATATTACTTAAATAGTGAAAAACAAGTACAAGAAGGAGTTGATAGAAATGGTGAAATGGCTACATATTGGGGAGGTGATCAACCTAAGAAAGGTTTGAAAAAAGATTTAGGTGAAAAAGTTTATGATGGATTATCTGATGGACAACAAGCTATGATGCGAATGCAGCATGTTAATATAGGCTGGGATCCTAGAGTTACTATGCTACTAGCATCTGGAGCAATCAAGCCTAGTGAAAGAGGAGAATATCTTAGAAACTACAAGAAAACAACTACTAAATATAATGATAATAAAGCTAAGTTTAAAAATATAGATGATCAAGCAATGTTTGATCAATGGGTAGATTTATATGCAAATAGTGAACCAAATACAAAAGGATTACAAAAGCAATATAAAAGAAGAGTAGAAGATATGGCTAAAAGTTATGGATTTAAGTTAACAAAAAAACAGCTTGATTTGTTTAAAGTATAAAATAATATGAACGAAGAGTATTTAGAGTTATTATTTTCCGCCTACGGAAACGAAGTAGGTGACGATTACGACGCATTTAAAACTGCTATGAGTAATGAAGACTACTCAAGAATGCTATTTGAAACTCACTCTGAAGAGTTAGGTGATGATTATGCGGAGTTTAATAAAGCTGTAGGTATAAATATTGAACCTTATGTTGAACCAGAGGAAGAAGTTTCTATGTCTGGAGAGTATGGGGTAAAAGAACAAGATGTATTTGGCAGTTCTGAGCCAATAAAACCAGTTATTAGTAAAGATATATCTTACGATGACTTTAATATGAAAGGACAAAATTCAGCTTTTGATAATGCTGAAGAGGATTTAGAAGATAAACTTTCTGCATTATATCCTAATTTAACCTTTGATACTCCTATAATGAACGGTGGTGTGTCTAGTGACATGCTAGATGTAACTAACGAAGACGGGGAAGTTTTTAGTTGGAAAATGAACACTGATTACAACGCTGGTAAAAGAGACTCAGATGGTGAGTATACAGTTGTAGATCCAGAAGATAGAGAGCAAGAAAGTAGAGATAACTATATAAATTTTTTAGAGTTTGCCAATAAGTCTAAATATAAAGATGGTAAGTATAAAAATCCTAATGATATAAGAACTTTAGGCCCAGATTATATGGTTAAAAACGACCAAGGTCAAGATATAGAGATGCAAGTTACCCCTGGTTTGACTCAAAAAGCAATATCTATAATGAAATCAAACCCAGATGTAACATCATTAGATGAAGCTATAGATATAGCTGTTGACACTGAGTTTGGACAAATGAATATAGCTTGGCAAGGGTCTGTTCAAAATAAAAAAGCTAAAGAAAACTTTGAGTTTAAAAACAAAGTTAAATCATTAGCTTCTGATAATAATTTTAATCCTAACATAAGTGGTAGCGCAACTGGACTAGAAGCTAGTTCTGAATTAAATAATACTATTGAAGTATTAGAAGAATTAGGTATGCCTAAAGAAGTTGTTGCTTCTGCTAGAGCTGATGCTGAGAATAATATAGGTTTTTTAGATTACCTAGCTAGTGGAGGATCTTCTAACCCTATGTCTTTTAACGCTGGAGACCCTACATTTACTAGACCTGCTTCTGTAGCTGCTAGAGGAGTTGTTAATTCAAACCAAGAAATAAGAAACAACGTTAGAGCCTGGTTAGATGGTTCACAAACATGGGGAGAAAACACTAATGGACCGCTCGTTTTAAAAGCTTATAATGAGTTTGTTGATCAAAAAAGCAAAGAAGAAGCAGATAACAATATCAAACAAAAAGTAATTGAAGATGGTATAAACCAGGAACAGGTAATAAAAAGACAAGAACAATTATTAAATGCCGAAGGTAATACGTTAAGTAAAGAGCAAGCTCTAGTACAAGCAGAGAAAGATGTAATAGCTTTAACTGTTCAAGATATTAAAACAAAAAAAGCTAAAGAAGATGGTGATAGAGTTTTAAAAGCTGAACTACCTTATTATGAGGGTAAGAGTAAAAGCAAAATAGAAGCATTACAATCTGAATTAGCTGAAATAAACAAATTAGAAGAAGGGCAAGAAAAAGCAATAAAATATAAAGAATATTTAAATAAAGTTAGAGATTTCTTAGATGATGATGAGGTTAATTTATTAAAGCAGGGTGATAAGTTTGTAAGAAAAGACAGACAAGAACAAGCAGATAATTTAAATTCAATTGTTAAAAGTGGTGTTAAAGATTTACTTTTAGAAGCTCCGGACAAGCTAGATGAAAAGTTGTTAGATACAGACACTGAATTGTTAAACCTAGCTAAAGAAATAAAAAGAAAAGGTTTAAGTGAGACTTTAAATGAGGGCAGTGCTTTACAACTAGTAGGAGCTTTAGGTCAAGAGCTTGTAGGAGCTGAAGGTAGTGCCTTTGAAGATTTTAGAAAAATAGAAAAATGGGTTGAAACTGGTGAAATGCCGGATTTATTAACACCATTGCCGGTATCAACTACAGATAGTTATTTAACTAGCCCTTATGGTGATGCTAGTGGTTCAGATCCTTTGGTAAAAAAATATAATGATTTACTTCAATATAGATCTACATTACTTTTAGCTCAAAGTTTAAACGCGGATCCAACTTCTTTTGGTAAAACAGAAAGTGGTGTTGGTAGGTTTTTAGAAGGCGTAGTAGAAGCTACTCCTGAAGCAGTAGGCATGAATAGTGGTTTAACTAATGATAAACAACGTGAATTAGGTTTTGACATCTTAGAAGACGTCTATGGTATTAAAAAGACGGATAAAGACAAGGCTAATCTATATCAAGTAGAGCACGATCTTTGGAAAAGTTCTGGTAAAATGATACCTGGCTTAATGAGAATGGGAGCTGAGATATACTTAACAACTGTAGCAACTGGTGGCATGGGATTTGGTCCTGCTGTTTTAAGATCTGCTACATTTAGAACTCTACTAAGAGGTGGAGTATCAAGAGGTATGGCTGATAAAATTGCTGCTTACGGAACTGCTGTTATGACAGAATATGTAGGTTTACAAGGTAGTAATGCAATGGAAAGAAGTTTAGATTTTGGACCAGGTATAGAAAATCCAGGATTGTTTGCTCTAACAGCTAGTGCTATAAGATTAACAGGTGCACAAGCTTCTAGCAAGTTTAATGATGCCATTATAGATACTTACAGAACAGGTTCTAATGCACAGAGAAATGCTTTAGAATATTTTTATGCTTTTCCTACTACGGCGTCTACAGAAGCTGGAGCTTTAAAATATACTAATAGTTTAGTTGATAGATCAGTCAAGTCTTTAAGTAGAACTACAATGGCTGCTGGTGGTAAGATAACAGGAGCTGCTGGTGGTGCTTTAACCATAAGCACAGCTGATAATGTTGGTGCAGTATTAGCAGGTGATAAAACTGTTGCTCAAGCCTTGAACGATGTTACCAATCCTGATCATTTAATGGAGTTAGGCGGAGCTTTATTGTTTTTAGGTATGTCTAGACCAGACAAGTATAGTAAACAGACTATAGAAAGATTTAGAACAGAGGTAGATTTAATAAGAGGGAACAATCCACAGTGGAATAAACTTAGAAGATCTCTAGGTATGAAAACTGTTTCTGATAAAAGCGAAGAGTACGAACAAGGTGAAGAAGCTTTTTCTGAAAGAGTTGATTCAGCTTTAGAACTTAAAAAAGAGGAAATAAATAATAGTAACAAATCTGATGCTCAGAAAAATCAAGAAATATCTGCATTAGAATTTAACGCTAATAGATTAAAATTAAAAATACCTTTAGATGTTTTAGCTAAAGATTTGGCAAACCCAGCAGTCATGGGTAGCTATAAAGAATTAGAGCAAGCTGCTTATGCTATATCTACAGGAGGTTTTAATGCTAAGAACTTGTCTGTTATAGAAGCTGCATCTTTTACTAGTGACGGAACGTCTGGTGTTAAAATGTTAGAGTTTTATGGATTAGATGCTGCTCAAGCCCAACAAGTTGTAGATTTTAGTTACTCAATGAGAGATGTAGCTAAAAGACATTTTCAAGGAGATTTAACTAATGCTAATTTTCAAAAATACATAGACGAATCTATAACAGAAAGTAGATTAGAATCTTCTAAGGAAAAAATAAAGAAAAATTATGAAGCTAAACGCATAGATAAAGCTGATTATGAATCTCAAACAGAAGAAATAGATGCTCAACTAGATATTAACTTGAAATCTAAAAAGCGATTACTTGAAGCTGCTAAAGTAGAAAGAGCAGGCAAAGAGTTAGAAAAAATTGAAGAATACAAGAAAGCTGGTTTTGAAATTAAAGAAATGAACGATGCTGAAATGAAGAAATTCATGGAAGATAATGGTGGTAATTTTAGTTCAACTGGTTTTGGTTATCAAGGTGTTGTTAATGGTAAGTCTATAGCTTTAATTAACACGGATGCTACTGCTAGAGAAAATGTTGGTGGAACAGAGGTACATGAAATATGGCATCATCCATTTGAAAGAAGACTAGGTGACGAAGCTATGGCTAAGAAAATAGAGTCTTTAATGAAAGATGAAAATCTAACAGAAGAGCAAGCATCAGCCAAAGTGGACAGCGAAGCTAGGGAATACTTAGATGGTTTTCAAAATGCTTTAGAAAACAGAGGTATATTAGACTTAGTTGACAAAGAAGTATTTTCAAGACCAGGAATACTAAAAGAGCTTGTAGAAATAGACAAAGACGGTAACGTAAGCCTTAAAGATATGTCTAATGTTTCTATACGTGAAATGAAAGAGTTTGTTAATGAGTTTATACAGTTAAATGAAAATGGTGCTTTTAATAATTTAAAATCTGAAGGACAAAGAAAAGCTGCTGAAAAACAAAACACTAAAGATCTTACAGAAAAAGAGTACAACGACGCGTTAAATGATCCTATTAAATTTGTAGACTTTGTCTTGAGTGGTAAGTATAATAGTAAAAATATTAATGATTTTTTAAAGCGTGAAGCAGATGCTTTAGGTATGGAAACTGAAACAACGGGTTTACAAGCATCGGAAAAAATAATATCTAAAGGTAGTAAAGACGCTTCTGAAGTAAACAAAAAAATTGAAACTAAAATTATTGATCAAGGTAGTGGTGGTGTAAGAGTTAGGGATATAAAAGATTCTAAGTTTAAAAAACAAATTACAGATGAATTAACTAAAGCTAATAACACCATGATAGAGGTTAGAGCTAGAAGAGCAGCTAATAATCCTAGAATACAAGCTTTAGAACCTTCTAAAAGAGTTTCTGAAAAAGAATTTCAATCTGCTTTTAATGCTGAGTTTGTTGAAGCTTTAGGTCAGTACAAGCCAGTTGTTGATGGTAAAAGAATACCATTTGGAGCATATATGAATCAACGTTTGACTCAACGATTTAAACAAGCTTTAGACAAAGCTAAGCAAGGTCAATTTGAAGGTCCTGAAGTTAGATTAGAACAACCCACGAAAGAAGGTGAAAGAGGTTTTGATACTGAATCAAAAGATCTTAACCCTGAAGAAGCTATGATAGCTAAAGAGTCAGGTAAAACTGAAACTACTAAAGAAACTAAAACAATAAATCCATTAGAAGCTCCAAATGTAAAACCTAAAGCAAAAGAAATTGAAGATGCTATAGACTTTACAGAGGCAGATGCTGTAGGTATGCGTACAGGTGGTTTTAAAGGAGTAGGTGAAACTTACGGAGGTAAAGCTGCTTCAATAGCTTTTGGAGTTCCTGAAGCTAAAATAATGGATCCAAAGAAAAATCTTACTTATGCTAAGAAGATTAAAGATGGTATTCCAGAACCATCTGAAGCTGGTAATATTCAACAAGCTTTTACTAATAAAAGTAAAGTAGAAACATTTATTAAAAACCTACCTGAGACAAATGTTAGTGACATGCAGACTAATATTGGTTTAGAAAAACTAAATGTATCAAGAGATGTATATGGTTATGGAACTGGTATTAATAATAGAGTATTAAAAACTTTTTATAATAAAACTGGTAAAAGATCTAAAGGTTTGACTAGTCAACCTGCTATATGGGAATTAAAACCAGAGTTTAAAGGTAAAATATCTAATGAGACTATAGCTAAAGTACAAAAAGAATTAGGTATTACAGAAGCTGGTCAATTAAATAAGTATGATAGAAACATTGGTCAATTACTTAAAGGAGTTGCTAAGCTAGAAGGTTATCAAATAGCTAATACAGTTGTAAGAAAAAAGATAGAGGGTATGGATATTAAGTCCGCAACCCCTACAAAACAATTATTAGCAGATTTAAAGGCTGGAGCAAATAGATTTCAGGCGTCAGCAAAAAAGAAAAGCATTCAAGAAAAAAGTGATGAAAGACTAGATAAAAAAGCTCCAGGCACAAAATCAATTCAAAGTCAAATTGGTCAAAAAACAGTTGTTCAAAGAGTTACTAAAGCTATGCTTGGGGACGTGGCTGATGCAGGAGGAAACTTTTTCCTTAAACAAGGAGGTTTCATGGGTTCGTCAGTGTGGAACAATTCTGGTGCATTGTTTGAAGCTGCTTTAAGAAAAGGTTTTCCTTTTGTAGGAAATTATTTAAATAAAATAGAGTCGCTCACTAAAGACTTCATTGTTAAAGAAGAAATGACAGAAGCTAAAGCTAGAAAAAAAGCTGAAGAGGTAATGTCTTTAACTAAAGAAGCTTTAGATTTAGGTTTAACTTTAGAAACTTCTTCATTGCAGAAAGCGATGAAAGAACAAATAAAAAGTAATCCAGAAAAATACAACAAGTATAGTGACAAACAATTAAAGCAATTAGATAAAGCTATTAATGCTCAAGACTATAAAAAGTTAGAGAAAAACTTAACAGAATTATCTGATATAAAAGCAGGTAAAGACTTGTTAATAGATATGTTTAAAGAAATATATGATAAAGATTCTAAAAACTTAGATGTATTATCTTACATGATGTATCATGCTAATTCTAACTCACATCCTATGAGAAACTTTGCTACGGTATTAGGCAAGGAGTTAGGTTTAAAAGGTAGAGGACATGAAGAACACACTCTTCCTTTTGGTGAATTTAGTCAACTAATGTTAGATGCTATAACAGGGAAAAATGTAGATCTACCTGGTTTTAAAAAATGGATTAATGAAAATTACTTTCAAGAAGTAACTAGTAAAGGAGATCCTAATAATGGAATATTTAAAACTAAAGAAATATTAGATCACCCTAGAAGATCAACTGATAAATTAGGCAATGATCTAGAATCTTGGGACTCCGCTAATCAACTTCATCCCGAACTTAAAATACAACTTGCTGAAGCATTAGCTGGTAAAAGAAAATTTAAAGATGTAATATCGGCAGATATAAGAAAATATAATGAGTATTCGTCAGAAAGAGGTTATGTAAATCCTAATAAAATGAATAGACTAGGTGTTACTGACGCTAAAAGATACAACGTTGAGGTTCCTAAAAAGTTACAAAACAATTCTAACATAATAGAAATACAAAATCATTTAATACACCAGCAGCTTATAGGCAAGATGAGTGCTAAAGAAGCTAGAGAAATGATGGATTTAGCTATTAAAGATGCACCTGCTAGGTTAAAAGCTACAAGAGCTGATTATAAAATGTTAAAACAATCTCCTGTACTTAACTTAAGTGAAAAAATGTCTACTAATGATTTGGTTAGAAAAGCTAGAATTATAGACAAGGCACTGGCTAATGCTAGAAAAACGAACAAAAAACCTAAAAAAATTAGAGTATTTGATTTTGATGATACTGTTGGTGTTAGCAAAAATAAAGTATTTGCATTAAGAGAAGGTGTAAAAAAAGTATTAAATGCGGAGGAGTTTGCTAAAGAAGGTTTAGATCTTATAGATGAGGGTTGGGAAATGGACTTTTCTGATTTCAATAAAGTAACTGAAGGTGGTAAAGGTCCATTATTTGACTTGATGAAGACAATGAAAGAAGCTAAAGGTGAAAGAGATATGTTCATACTAACTGCTAGAGCTCCTGAAGCTGCACCTGCAATACACATGTTTTTAAAGGAAATGGGTATTGATATACCTATAGAAAACGTTGTTGGACTAGGTAAATCTACAGGCGAAGCTAAAGCTGATTGGCTAGTTGGTAAAGCTGCAGAAGGATATAATGATTTTTATTTTGCTGACGATGCACCTCAAAATGTTAAAGCAGTTCGTGACGCTTTAGAAGTTCTTGATATTAAATCTCAAGTTCAACAAGCTAGAATGAATGCTAGTGAAAAGCTAAGTGAGGACTTTAATAAAATACTAGAAGAAAAAACAGGTATAGGTGCGGAGAAAGTGTTTTCTGATATTAAAGCTGAAATAAGAGGTAATAAAGCTAGAAAGCAAAAATTCTTTATACCACCATCTGCCGAGGATTTCTTAGGTTTATTATACGCTACATTACCAAAAGGTAAAAAAGGTGAAGCTGCATTAGATTTTTATCAAAAGAATTTATTTGATCCTTACACTAGAGCTACAGATAATTTATCAAGAGATAGAGTGAATTTAATGGATGATTTTAAAGCTCTTAAAAAAGAATTAGATGTTCCAGCAGATCTTAGAAAAGAAACTAAATCAGGTTTTACTAATGAACAAGCTGTAAGAGTTTATATGTGGGGAAAAGAAGGTAAGGATGTTCCTGGATTATCTAAGTCTGATTTTAAAGAACTAAATGACATTATTGAAGGTGATGCTAAATTAAAATCTTTTGCTGATCAAATATTTGAAATAACAAAAGGAGATGGATACAATACCCCGGGTAAGGACTGGGCTGTAGGTACTATAACAACAGATCTTATAGAGGTTCTTAACAAAACTAAAAGAGCTAAGTATCTAGAACCTTGGAAACAGAATGCTGACATTATATTTAGTAAGGAGAACTTAAATAAGCTTGAGGCAGCTTATGGCAAAAAATATAGAGAAGCTATGGAAAACACGCTTTCTCGTATGAAATCTGGTAGTAATAGAACATCAGGTGGTAATAGATTAAGTAATCAAGTTTTGGATTATATAAATAACTCAACTGGTGTCACCATGTTCCTTAATACTAGATCTGCGCTACTACAAACAATATCAGCTGCCAACTTTGTAAACTGGAGTTTTAATAATCCGCTAATGGCTGGTAAAGCTTTTGCTAATCAACCTCAATACTGGAAAGACTTTGTTAAGCTAATGAACTCTGATTATTTAAAAGACAGGCGTAATGGTCTTAAACTTAATATAAATGAATCTGAAATAGCTGATGCTGCTAAAACGTCAAAGAATAAAGCTAAAGCTGCTTTAAATTATATATTAGAAAAAGGTTACTTACCTACTAAATATGCAGATAGTTTTGCTATAGCATCTGGTGGAGCTATGTTTTATAGAAATAGAATAAATGATCTTGTTAAAAAAGGTTTTACTATTAGTGAAGCAGAAACTCAAGCAATGAAAGAGTTTAGACAAGTGTCAGAAAAATCTCAACAGTCTTCTGATCCTAGTAAAATATCTTCTCAACAGTCTGGTGATTTAGGTAGGATAATACTACAGTATGCTAATACACCTATGCAATATGCTCGTATACAAAAAAGAGCTGTACAAGATATAGTGAACGGAAGAGGAGATATGAAAGCTAATGTTAGTAAAATAATATACTATGGATTTTTACAAAACTTAATATTCAATGCTTTACAACAAGGAGCATTTGCTTTAGGATTTGGAGATGACTTTAGTGATAAAGATAAAGATGATAAGTTAGTTAATACTGTTAACGGTATGTTAGATTCTTCTCTTAGAGGTTTAGGATTAGGCGGTGTATCTCTTCAAGTTCTTAAAAATTTAGGTTTAGATGTTTATAAAAGATCAAAAAGAGATAGACCAGAATATGTAGATTCTTACTATAAGCTGCTTGAATTTTCACCTGCTATAAAAAGTAAGCTATCAAGGTTTAAGTCTGCAGCCTACCCGTTTGATAGTAAAAAACGTAGAGCAGAAGTTTTTGATAAAGGTTTTAGCTTGGACAATCCTGCTTATGAATCGATGGCTAAGGTTGTAACAGCAGTTACTAATGTGCCTTTAGATAGAATGTATTTGAAAATTGATAATTTGAAAAATGCTACAGCAGATGAGACTGAAACTTGGATGGGAGTTGCTAACTTTCTAGGTTGGCCAACATGGCAGCTAGAACCTAAAGAATATAATAAAGCTAATAATGTTAGTGTTAAATCAACAGTTCCAAAAGTTAAAACAAAAAAGGAAAAAATTGATAAATTAAAATCTATGACCTATATACAGCTAAGGAATAAAGCTAAAAAAGAAGGTAAAGAGTATTCAGGTAAGAATAAAAAAGAATTGATAGATATACTAAAGAAAAATATGTAAAATAAGGAACAATAAAATACTGGGCACCATACCCAAAAGTTCCTGTAACCAAAAAAGGGGAGGTCATTACGACTTCCCCTTTTTATATTTAACACCATGGGCAAAATCCGCCCGGACATCCGTCACACATAATTCATATTTTAAAAGTTATACCTATTGACACTATAAAAGCGCCACTTGCTATTGCAAGAGTGTTTGGGTTACTGCCAAAACCTTGGCCATGCCACATCATGTTTGCACCTGACATTGTCATCATGCCAATACCGCTTATAATTGCTAGTTTTTTCATTTTTTTATTTTTATTATAAGATAAACGTTAGAGAACATTATACTTATTAAAATAATAGTTGCATATATTATAGCATCACCTAAATAAGGTTTAACTGCTAAAGTAAACGCAGATAAAGTTACCATTTTAATAAATAAACTTCCGTACATAATACCATAGCCGGCTTTTGCAAACCGACTAGTTAGTATTATTACCATAAATGTTATTACAAGAACCAGTATTGCAGCAACAAATCCGTAAACAGCTGATGCTATCATTTTATTTCACATCCATCTGCACCACAAGCAATTTCTCCAGCAAGATCTGTTTCATCTTCTGTTTCTACAATTTTACTAAGATCAATGTCTTTAAGATGTTTCATTGCCATATCATACTGAACCTTGCTTATATCTTCAAATGGTGCTTGAGTATAAGTTCCGCCATCGTATGGTAATACAGATAATCCATTATAATGATCTCTGTTTTCCCACATCCATTCACCTGCTTTATCCCATTCTTTTTGTTTTAAACTAACAGTAGCAGAAACATTATGAGTATTAGATCCTTTTCTGTGTCCAGGCTTAACCCATTCAGTAGCTACCTTTTTTATACGTTCAAGTAGATCAAATGGTGATTCATGTCTTAGTATAGAATCTTCAGGTGCCTTTTGTGGTATACTAATTACAGCAGTGTCATGAGGTCTAAAAAACTCATCTTCAATTAACTCAGGATGATTAGTAGATAAATACTTATACATAGATTCGTTTTTACCAACTCTAATCCTACGTGTATAATAATCATTATGCCACGCGTGAATACCAGATGAAGTTCCTAATGCCAGAGATGTTGTCCCAGCAGGCTTCACGGTCGTGCATCTAGCTGCTGGATTAATACCAATTGCTTTAGCTGTCTTTGTATTCTCTCTTTTTACTATATTTGCAGCGGCCTTCATATCCAACGGCAGCACAGCGGCACTCGCGATTCCTGTCATTGATACACCGATAAGGGCGTCCTTCTCTGTCGTATCTCTCCATACATCTCTTAAATAATGAAAGTCAGTGTAACCAGCTTGTAATGTACCTATAAAGCTTGCTTTTCTAACTCTATCGTTAAAATCTTCTTGTGATTCAATATCACTAGCATTTACTTCACATAGGTTGCAAAACTGAAAAGGTCTTAATGCTATTTCACAACAAGGGTTTGTACCCCAGTCTTTATCATTGTTAAGGTATATACCAGGTTCACCTGATCCTGATAGCTCTACACGTTTCCATAGATCCATAAAAAAGCCTTTAGTTACTTTATGTCTCATAAGAACAGCTGAATTATTAGCTCTACCTCTTTGTGGGTTTGTTTCCCACCAGTTACCTGATTTACAACTAATCATTTCATTGTCTTCAGCAGAGAATAAACTAATTAAAGCAGCTCTACGAATACCACCAGCTAAAACTGAATCAGCTATGTGACAAACAATATCATGAGCCTCAACAGTAGTTAATTTTGTACCGTCATCTTTAGCATCTAATATACCTTTAATCTTTAGTATACACTCTTTTAATGGCTGAGGACCTGGTGCTTTACCACCTGATGTAACTAACTGTGCGCCTTTAGCTCTAATATCTGAGTAGTCAAAGTCTACAGTAGAGCTTCTTTTATCACCCATATAAGACTTCATAAGCACCTTAATTGCGTCAGCCCAACCTTCGATACTATCACCAATTAAAAACCTTCTAGTTCTTTTAGCATAAGGTTGATTAACTGGTTGCATTTTACTTACGTGATGATTTTGTACAGAATATCCAACACCGGTTCCTCCAAGTAGCAAGAACATTGTTTCGTGAAAACTATCAATGTGATCAATTGGTAAATAAGCGCAATTATACACGCGATTAGGGCTAATTTCAATCGGTTTTCCTCCGAATTGAAGTGATCGCATAGAAGGTAGTATCTTTTTGCTATATACGCTTTTATAAGCTTCATCAATTTCATTATGTAATTTAGGGTATTTTTTAATATGCATATTTTTGTTACGAGTAACTAACTCTTCCCAAGTTTCTCTACGATTCAACTCAGGAATAAATTTAGCATACTTCATATACACAGTTATATCACTTAGTATTTTGTTTGATAGCTCCATCTTCTTTTTCTTTTTTAGTTACTTCTTTTTTTAGAAACTCTATCGCTTTTTCATAACCTGGCATAAGCTTTAAAGTTTCTAATGTACCTACAGATAAATCTCTTAGCTGTGTATTTTCATTTATTAATTGCTGTAACACGTTTGTTATAGCTTTTATTTTATTCTGCATCTCTAGCAAAGTACTTTCTTTCATATTTTATAAGTTCTTTATATTTTAAATATCCTTTTTGTTCTATACTCCAATCAATAAACTTTTGTAATTGACGTTCGGCATATTTTCTTCTAGCTAAGTCTTTCTTTTCCCAAGAATTAAGCTCACGGTTTCGTCGCATTCTTTTTGATTTTGTGGTTTATATAGAGTAACGCTATTAAGTCGTTCGCTGACATACTTCTTAAATAGTTTCCAGCGTATAGGAAAAGATTCGTTTGCCCTTCCTTTACACTCAATGATAAATCCCCTTCCTGTAAAATCAGGTGTGTAAGAGATTTTAAGTATTTTTTTGCTTCCACGATCTTTGTACTCGCCTTTTCCGTTTGATTGTCTTTCATAACATTTATTTTTAAAGTCAAATGAAGGGGCAATTTCATACTTAACCCCTTCATATTCAGCCTGTATATCTGCTTCTTTCAAAGCTTTGTACATATACGCTTCTAAACCTGACTTAAATTCTATTCCATCTACAATTTTCTTTTTAGCTTGTACAGGACCTCTCTTTTTACGACGCAACATCTGTTACGTAATAAGGTATACCTTTAGCGTCACTAGGATGTGGTGGTCTAAAAGAATCAGATAAAGGTTTGTTAACACCTAATATATTTTCTTTATCATCTTCTGCTAACTCTTCTTTAGCCGCTTGAATATAAAGAATAGCATCCATAAGCTCTTCTTGCACATCATTAAGATAACCAGCTAAATCTTTATGTTTACCAGTTCTTTCATCGTGTAATGTTCTACCATATTTAGCATAGCCAACATCTGATCTTGTAACGAACTTGTCGCAGACTCTTTCTACAACAGGATCTCTGAATAATATAGTCTTACTTTTCATCTTTAACAAATGTTCCGTTAACCATTTTACCAGTACGTTTAGATATTACTTTGTATGCCGCGTCGATACAGTCCTCAATAGTTGTACCACCGAGATGTGCCATATTAGTTAATACTACAACCATATCGCCTATGGCATCTACAAATTCAGGTTGATCGTCTTTAAGTACAGCGCGACCTAGTTCACCAGCTTCTTCCATTAGCTTACAGAACTGAGTCTTCTTATCGCCTTTAGTATATAAACCTCTTTCACCAGCCCAGTCTCTTATTAATTGAAACCTATTATCTGTTTTCATGTATTCTATTGAACCGTTCAGCTTAGCTCTTTTACCTAAAGTATCATAGTAAGCTTGATATACGTTATTTTTATTAGAATCTGTAAATTTAGCTAAAGCTTTATTGTATACATAAGATCTTTCTGTAGTATACATAGAAGTTTTAACGTTATCCATTATCCATTTAATAGTATCAAGATTTATTTCAAACTCTCCGTGAGATGTTATCCATTTTTTACCTAGTTGATCCATTAGTCTTCCCTTTAATTTAGATACCGGCACTGGAAATGTGCTAGTCTGCTCTGTCGCGTTTATGTGCATTGTATTTGATTTAATTTTATTAATATATAGATCTTTATATTTTTGTCTGTCAACTCTATAGCCATGAGACAATTGAAGTTCTAACTCGCGGTCAGATATATAATCAATATCTGTACTTTGTTCTAGAACTTCTACTTCGTCTAAGCTGTAACCTTGTTGGTCTACGACTCTAGATATAAGATCACGTGTAACACCTATTTTTTTACCCGGTATATGGTATAAATAATAATTAATTTTATCCATATTGTCTAGCTCTTGATGTTAATGTGTTTCTCTCTGGTATTTGATCATCGTATAAATGTAAGTTGTGTGCAAAATGGTAGTATGTACCTATCTCATATCCTGTTCTCTCTGATACTAGTTCTTGTAGTTTACTGAAACAATATTGATCAATACAGAAACCAAACCATAGATCATTAGATCGCATCGTAACGCACATATTTAATTTGTTATTAACAACTGTAAACTGTATTGCGTATGTACAAGGCGTATCATATTTATAATTAGATATTTCTTTACCATCATAAATAGATATTGCAGCTTGTCTAGTGTTAGGATTATTTTTTAACATAGCTACAACCTTATCTAGTTGCCAACCTCGCTCCCATTGAGCACCGTAATTAGAATTAACCTTACCATTTTCATCAGCCATCTTTTGCCATATCTTAGGTATCTTACCATATATACTACCAAGAGTATCTATTGTAGGTTCACCAGATAAATACCATTGCCATTCAGCTTCAGCATATTTTAAATTAAACTCTCTAGTTTCGTTTGTTATAACGCGGTCTGTAGGGTTTAATATAGTAAAGCCTTGGTTAAACATAGCTATTGTGTTGTCAAACTTTTGACCGTCATATGGTATTGTACCATAATAAAAGCTAAAAGCTTCGTCTGCATTTTTAAATTTATAATCTATCATATGTTTATTATCCCTTACCTTTCGTATTTAATTTGTAATAATATCTATACATTTCAAATAGCTTAGGTAGTATTTCATGTTTTTTATATTCGCCTGGGCTAATCATTTCCTTGTTATTAGCTACAATCCTTATTTTCCATTGTTGATTTTTAAAACCTTCAACAGCTGCTAGCATGCCTATTTTTATTCCGTGGTTTATACACCAGCTATATGCAGCATCATCTTCTTTAGTTCTCTTATATGGATCAGGTTGTATACACTTATCAACTAGTCCCAAGGCATTTTCTCATCTAAGTCAGGCATTTCATGCGGAACAAAGCAACCAGACTTTGGTTCCCAAGTAAAATGGGCTTCAGCTCCGTTCTCACCTAAGTTTTGAAACTTGCATTTCAATACCTTAACTTTTGTGGTTTTGTTTTCGTAGTTTCTATGAACTAACAAGCCGTGGTAACTAGCATCATACCATTCACCACCACCTTTTATATTATACATCGTTGGCTCTTCAATCTTACCATCTTGTGTCTTATACATTTTAGTAGGATGTGCAACTATAAATACTAACACATCATACTTCTTAGCAAACGTTTCGATCTTAGTTAGATATTCCATTGTGTAACGATTAATGTCCTCTGTCTTACAATCAATGTCTCTAACCTTATTAAATGGATCTATAACTAGACATTTAATACCTTTACGTTTAACTAGCTCAGCTCCTTTACGCAGTACAGATTCTAAAGTATAACGTTCCATATCAATAAAGAAAAAGTTATCATTAACATGATTAGCTACTTGATTCCATTTGTCTCCACCAATATGGCCTTTATTAGGCATGTCACCCCATACTTTACGCATAAGCTTATGTGCGTGTAAGAACGTAGGAGCATTTTCAGGAGATGCAAACGCAGTCTTCCATTTATATTCTCTATTGTAGCCTACAACCATTTGATCTACAAAATCTGATTTACCTGAACTAGGTATACCTGTTACAGTTATAAACTGTTTAGTGTACGTAGAAAAGATGTTGTCAAAATTAGGTAAACCAACTTGAAAACCACGTTTAAAACCATTACGAACAAAGTCTGTAACTTCATCTTCAATATCTTTAAACGTTGTAACGTTTTCTAATGGAACAGGTCTTGCATCTAAGACCCTAGACTTGAGCTCTGATGCATTATATTTAATTAGATATTCATTTGCATCTTTGCAATCATCAAATGATGCTAGATAACAAACCTCAGCACCAAGACGTCTTACAAGCTCTGATTGTAATGCTAAACCTGGTGGATCATTATCTACTGCAATGATTATCTTTTCTTTGTCTGTAAAGTAATCAATACAATTATCTAAGTAATCTAAGTTATTGCTATTTAATGTAGCACCATTTGGAACTGATATAGCATTTGTTACACCTGCTTCATGTAAAGCTAACACATCCATTTCGCCTTCAACTATAATACATGTATCATGTCCTACAGTATTATCTATATTGTAAAATACTTTTTCAGCTCCTTTATATAGCTTAAAGTTCTTACGTCCATCTCTATATTTAACATTTGTAAGTATTCCACCTACAAAATAATTAAATTGAATAGTATTCTCGGGTTTACCGGTCTGTGGCATAAACTCTTTTCCAACACTTACTTCAACATCTTTTAATGTTTGTTCAGATATACCTCTTGTTTTAAACCACTCTACAATCTTATTGTCTAAGTTTCCAACAGTAGTTTTTTCAGGTACTACATAATCACGTTCAGCTTTGCCTTTACGTTTAAATGTATGTAGTTGAAAAGTTTTATCACAGTTATGGCAAGTACCGATACCACGACCCCAGTCATAAGAAGAGCATTTAGCTTTCTTGTTCTCAGGTTTCCTAGAAGATGAACACAGGGGACAAATCCCCTGCGTTTTACCTACTTCTAAGCCGTGCTGATTAAAAGTTTCAATTAAGAAACCATTTATTTCTTTATCTTCGACTTGCATTTATTTTATTTAATTAAAATGGTAGATCTGGATCAGCAGCTACTGCTTGTGGTTTATTGTTCTGTGGCTGTTGCTGTTGACCTCCGCCTTCGTAAGGTATTTTTTCAGGAAATGTTCCGTTAGTCCATAAGACTTTTACATTGCCTAAATATGTCTTAGCTACCTTAGCTTCTCTTTCTTCTTTCGATTGCTCTACACATACAGGGCCTTGATTTCCAAACTGATCTGGTTCATCATTTACTGTAATCGTAATAGGTAGGTATTTACCTTTCTTGCCTTCGATTATTTTTGATTTATCAATTGCATTTAAATTGATACTTGCTTTTATTATTCCTGCCATATTATAGGGTTTTATTTATAAAATAATTGTTAGGATCGAAATCCTTGTTATTAAAGAACAGATCGTATATTTCAGATGCTTTTTCAACCTTTTCAAAACCTGTTTTGTAAAAGTTATCTGAGCAATCATATATACCAATTTGTCCTGTGTTCTTATCTATAGCCATAAATAACATATCATAGCCAAATAAGTTCTTATATACATAAGCTTGTGAATCGTAATTATATTTTTTAGCCGACCAATGGAACTTTTCCAAGTCTGCAGTAGTCTTTAAATCAATAACTAATTTTTCACTGTGGTTAACAATATCAGCTTTACCTTTCCACCAATTACCTGCTAATTCACAGACACCGGGAACTTCAAACTCATTACCTTCAGCATGTATAAAATCACGACAAACCTTATTGTTCATCATTTTTTCTACTAACGCTTCAACTTTGTCAACCTCATGTTGTAATAAACAAACTTCTCCGTTTGTTATTTCTTTGTAAGCTTTAGTATTACGCGAGGTAGCTTCCACAATCTTAAAATTCTTGATTTTGTCTGGTTCAAGAATAGCAGTATGGAAGTAACCTCCTATAAGAAAGTGAGGAGCTGATTCAGATGGCTTTTTAAAATCAAGTGGACTTGTCATCAGTGTTCTTATATCTGAGTTAGATATAAACTGCCTTCCAAACTCACCGTAATAATCATCATCGTTCTTCAGCCTCTCTAGTATTTCTTTTTTATTTTTCATAATGTAGCTAATTCTTTCTCTTGATCTTTTGTTAATTTATATTTAGATTTAATAGCATCTAACTTACCACCACTTTTAACATACTCTTTAGCTTTAATTAGCTGAGCTGTTGATATAGCTTTTTGTGTGATAGTTTCTTTATTATGTGTATTCGTAGCATCTGAATCTTGAGTGTCATCTATCAAGAACAAATTGCCAAGTGCATATTTTTTACCGTATGAACTTGCAGAACCGTATCTTTGAGGCATTTGCATTCCTTTTTGATCAGTATCAACTCCTACAATAGCTGTAGCTTTTATAGTGTCCTTACCGTCTGATATAGTTGCTACTGTTTTAATAACAGGTAAATCACAACTACCAGGTTTCATTGTAAGTAACTCTTCGTCTATAGTTATTGTAACTTTTAACTCTTTCAAAAAAGGTTTTGTTGCTTCTAGGATGTCTTCGGCAGATCGGAAATAATACTTACCGAATGAGTTAAATCTACTTTTCTTTGATTTAAACTCAGATTGAATTTTAGATAATTTTTCGTTAATTGTCATATTTATATAATTACATATTTATTTATTGTTTTACATGAGTAACTTACAGGAAGTCAACCACTTGCGAGTGATCTACATTCTCTATAAGTTTGTCTACAGCTTGCTTTTTTAACTCTGAAACCCGCACATAAGAGGATATACCTTTTATATCTAGTTTTTCTGCTATTTGTTTAGCTGACCACTTAGGACCATCAAGTCCATAACTTTTACTAAGAGTAAAAACTTCGTTCCACTCTAGGTGTTTTGTTAATAAACTCATAATATAGGTGTTTAACATTTCTTCGTTATAAGGATCTGACTGATCAGGTATTTGATAAATCATATCTTCGTCGTCATATGGTTTTTTGTCTATACTTAAAAACATAGAATTAAAAAACATAGCAACCATTTTTTTATCTTTACCTCCATCTTTGCGTATTTCATTTAGCTTGTGTTCTGGTATCCTCATTTGAGCTCTGTTTTTGTCTATTTCTCTTCTTATACCTCCACGTATGCGTTTAGCAAAAAAAGATTTTAATGATTTCAACTTGTCTTCTGATTCTAATAACTTATCTCTATCAAGCTTACCTACAGCTTTACAAAGTTGCATGCTACCTTCTTGTAATAAATCCATGATAGACATAACACCTGAAGCTTCTTGAGCTGTTGAAAATTTTCTAGCTACATTTTCCACTAAAGGTAAAAATATTAATTTAAGCTCTTCATCAGTGTAATCTACATAGTCTCTTACAGGTATTATAGCTAAAGCTCTTTTAATATCTTCTTTATACCTTATATAGTTTTTTACATTATATTTTTTCATAAGCTTTTATTTAATAAATCTTTTTCATTTTTTAATTCTGAACTCATATTTCTATGTATTGTTCTACTTGAACAGTTTAATAAACCGGCTATGCGGCCTATAGTTATTTTTTTACCCGTGTCGTTTAATTCTAACATACATTGATAAATTTTTTCTTCATCCATACTTTTTCTACCTATTAATTGGCCTACAATACTTAGTTTTTGTTTTTTATCTAGTCCTGTACCATCTTTAAAAACCACTTTACGTAATTTATTTTTAGGTGGTTGTTCTAGATCTTGCATATAAACATCTTTTACAACTTTATGTAATAGTTTTTTAGGTACTTTAAAAGTAACAAAACCATTTTTTTTATAACAAATAACCTCAGACAGTTGTTTGAATCTTTTTAAATCCATATCAGGATTCAAATACCAAAGAGTTAATAAATGCCATTTTAAAGATCTTAAAGTGTTTATTTTAGCATCACTATTAAATAGACTATAATACCCGTGAGTACCATCAGCATAATACCAACCCCACTCATATTCTTGAGTAGGTAAGTCTTCTGAATACTTCCTATACACGATACGGTTATCATTTAAATATTTCATAGCTCTATATGACATTAGCCTGTTACTATTAATCTTTATATCTTATGTCACACAATGTTTCGTAAAACATTTGCTCATTTGCATCTAAGTTGTATTTTTCTATAATATCCTCTAATGTAGCATGATCATAATACTGCATATAAGTTCTTTTACTTCCTCCCATTTTTCATTAATTGTATTTTGTTTTTATATTTTAATAATTGTTTTCTTTTTTCTAAATTAACAAGACCAGTGTCCATTGCTTCTTGAAATATTTCGTTTTGTAATTCTGCCATACGTTGTGAAACATATCTTTTATGAGACAAACACCGGCGCTTTTTTATAAACTCTTTCATTTTTATTTGCTATATTATGTTTTTCTCCTATATAATAATTCCAATAAGCTTTTACGCTACATTCGTCTTTATATTCATCAGGCATACACTGAGGTGGTTGTTCAAATACACCATCAGGCATACCTACAGGGTATCTGTATAATGGTAAGAAACATTTACTTATTGATAAATGTATTTTACCATACCTAGCTGTATATTCATCACCCAACGCTATCATATGATTAAATAACCATCTGTAATGATTTTTATTTTGTCTAGTCCATATTGTAGACGGGTGATTGTAATGAGCTTTTTTATATGGTACATCTGTGTTTTCATCATAATGATGATGTGCCGTACAAAGCATTTGAGCTGATTCTAAGATCATTTTTACAACATGTTTGTTATATTGTACCTCAGCAGCTTTATAAGGGTCTTTATGTAAATAAAATATATTCATACCTACAAAAGCCCGCACCTTGTGAGTGCGAGCTAGTATTATTTTTCCCAACTATATTTAGTTTTATCTCTTATTTTATTTAGCTTATCAATTAGTTTGTAAGCCACGTCTTCGCTGATCTCATCAGCATAGAACATATCGTATATTAATCTTCTCATAAATCTTCTTCTAAACAATCACCGCATATATCGCAGAAATCGTAGTCTTCTTGGTTCATAATTTTACTACACATCTCACACGTAGGCTTGCCCCACGATTCAGTAGAGGCAAGACCTGAATAGTTGCAGTTATTATTCATAATATTGTGCATTTTCTTCCCAGCAATCACTACAGCAAGAGTCGTGACCGCTAGTTGTTAATGATTTGTTACACATATCGCATTTATTCATAATTTCTTATCGCTTTATAGTGTGGGTGTCTGTAACTACCTGCTTTAGTTCGTTCGAAGTATGTAAATGTAGCATACTGACCGATGTAGTCGTGTATATTTTCTAGCATATTAGCTAAGTCTTTGTAATTGTAGCCTTTACCTGGAGGACAGCCAAACTCATTACCTTCATAATCTTGCATAATAAATTTACCAAGTGTACCTTCACGTTTACCTTTACCTATTTCATAGCCAATAATTGTAGCTTCTGCATCGTGAAAGTCTTTAAACTTCATAAGATCCCATGATCTTGTACCTTTGTACTTGCCTTCAAACGATCTGTATATAGAGCCTTCGTAACCTAGTTTAAGGTTTTTAGCATGTATTTTTTGTGCGTCGTCAAAATCTAGAGCTACTTGAGTATCACTTATACATAAACAACTGCTAGTTCTAAACATAGCTGAATTTTTAAGTGAGTTTACAAAATTCATACGCCAAGTGTAAGTAGCATGAGGAAAGCTAGCTACATCATATATATGATATTGTACTAGTTCTGCAGCTTCTGCTTTGTCATCATCTGTTGGTTTTTTCTTCTTTACAAGAGATATAATCTTTTCAAAGTCATCTTTTAGCCCGTGATTGTATAGCTCGCCGTCAAGAATTAGCGTAGGGTATCTGTTAAATACAGGCTTTAAATCTTTTGTTATGTGATCTACATTCATAAACTGGTTATTAGCACGAGAGAACGCGCCTTTGGCAGTAAATAGACAGCGTACACCATCTAGTTTTGGTTGAATGAATGCTGGGTAATCTGCTTTGTCCTCATTGTATTTGTGAGCAAGCATTGCTTTAATATTTTCCACTTCCTTCATTTAATTTTCTATTTATTATTTTAATTTTCTTTAGTATTATTGCAGCTTTTTCATATTCTTCTTTATCTTCAAGAATCATCATTATAGTCTGCATCTTAGCTAATTCACCAACTAGTTTTTCTTCTTCGTTTATACCTAGCCTTTCAGTTACGTCATCTATAACATATCCGTTATTAATTAGATTTGTTATTTGATTATGATATTCTTCGTCGGCTTGGTCTTGCTTTTCCATTATTTTGTCAAACAATAGTTGAGCTAATTTTTCTATTGCGTCGTCTTTCATATTAATATTATCTGTTAGTGTTCGTATTTAGTTTGTATTATACTGACTGTAACTTTTTAAGTCTTTTATTTTTTTCTTCATTACTTAAAGTATCCCAATTGCTTGGTGGTTGCCAGTCAGGTATGCTAGCTCTCATTGTAGCAAAAGCTATTCTTTCTTGGTATTTGACGGCTACATCTGATAGCTCGTCGCCTTGTTTAGTTGATAGATCTCCTAACAACATAAACGCTTTCATTGCTTGTATATTATTCATACCACGAAAAGCCCGTACCGTCACCTGTGGGCTTACGCCGAAGGGAAAGTACGAGCTAACGTGGAAACTAAACTACTACTAATCTAACAACACGTAGTATGCTTCTGGGTTATTAACCCTAAACCAGTTTAATGCTTTATTAAATTCATTAGTTCTTTTTGGTGTAACTGTAGCAGGTGCTGATTCAAAAATCATTTGACTGCCCATTATAAAGTCGTAAAGGCTTAGTTCTAAGCCAGTTAACTCATAAGATTCACCTGAAAAAGGATTAGTTACTTCTTCTCCTTTTTCATAAATCATACCTTTAAACCATTTAGGTTTAATCTGTTTCTTCTTCAAGTCCATGTTCAATTTTTAAATAGTTAATTTCTTCTTCTGTCATATCTAAGTCTTCATTTTCTATTATATCTTCAATATTTTCAGAAAACATTTCTAACAAACTGTCTTCAAAATAACAGTCATCATATATTCCTTCACAAATATAAAATGTTTTATCACCATATCTTATTTGTTCCATGAATGCATTTGCAAGATCGCTATCGTAATAATACACATCTTCGCAAATACTAGGGTTTCTTACATCATTAGTACATACGTAAACATCATAACCATCTGCAGTTGCTTCACTGTATATGTGGCAATCTACATTTTCAAAATCACTAATATCATTTGATATTGATATTTCTAAGTGGTTTTTAACTAGTTCTATCATTCTAGACTCTAGTATATCTCCTTCTACTGGTATCTTATAACTCATTGTTAATTTTTTTAATTGTGTATAAAAATAGTCTTTTTAGTCTTTCAGCTCTGTTCCATATCAACATTCTGTTGTTTCTGTCAGTTACAAACTCTCTACCACTGTGGGTAATTGTTTTGAAAACTGTTTTATATTGTGGATTTAACTGATAACAACTGTGAAACTTCAAGTTTTTCTGTTCAGACATTAAGTATTTTCTGATATAACCTGATTTAAATTCAGCTACAGTGTCACCTGTAGGTAATTCAAACATAGTTGTTCCATTTTTCTTTTGTCTATCGGTCGTAACATTTTTACAACCTAACGCTTTCAATGCGTCTTCATATTTTAATTCTTGCATGTTATTTATTTATTAGTTAGCCAATCACCCCATATAATGTCTCTTTGAGTTAGATCGTGATACCATACATCGCCAAATGTACATATAGATCTTATTTCGTCGATAGTTAAGTCAGAATAACTGTGTTTTTGTTTTAGTATATCAAGTAGCCAGTTTACAGTTTTATACTCTTCAGCATTTTCTTTCATCTTAGCTTTGATATGTGGTTTAAGTCTGTCGTATATCATATTTGTATTATCTTATAGTGTTCGTATTTAGTTTGTAATTTGTTTTTTAGTCATAGACTTTACTTTATCTATTAACTCTTTTGACACATTAGTGTAGAAACCAGGTGCAAATATTGATCTTTTACCTTCTTTTTCTGCTTCTAATATATCTTTTTCTACTTGTATTATGTAGTAGTTGAGCGCTTCTACTATAAGATGTGACTCCATTCCGTTAAATTTCTTCATTATTTTAAGTTTTTTAGTAGTTTATGTATTATTTTACCATGATTTTCATGATAAAACTCGAACCATTCATCTTCAAATAGTTCTAAGCCTGCTTCAGTTAAGTATTCTGTTGAGTCAAACACATAGTGATCATTCATTTCATCACAAACAGCTTGAAATATTAAGTCGTACATGTGACCATCTAACTTTTCTACTATTGTTTCAACGGTTTTATCTACATCTGCATGAGAAAAAGGATTTTTATAAAAGTTTTCACCTTTTAATTCTCGCGCACTTAGTTCAACAGCTTGTTTATACTCTTTCGAGTTCATTATTTCATTTAGTGTCCTATTTTTCATATTTATTTAGTTTATCTACCACGAAAAGCCCATACCGGTTAAGTATGAGCTGACCTTATTTTAAATTGTAAGGCACCATGTTCGTCAGTTGTTTGTCAACTTGTTATGTAAGTTAAGCCTTTGTAGTTAAACCAGCTTGTATATTCTTCTGGTATATTATTAATAGTATAGCCTTTTAGCATTTGACCGTCTAATCTTATTAGTGACCTGTCGCTTGGGTAGAATTTAATTGTTTTCATATATATATTATCTGTTGTTATTCGTATTTAGTTTGTAATCTTGTATTAGTTTTCTTACTTCTGCACCTAATTCTTGATCATTAGGAAACTTTATAGCGAGTTCTCTGACTACTATTCCAAAAGTTGCTAGTAAAGATCTTTCATCTTCTGTTTTCATTAGTTCTCTATGTTCTTCCATAAAATCCCATTCTCTATCTCTATTCATAATTCTTCAAATATAATTTCACCATTACCTGCATCGAACCAAGTGTGTTGAGGGTCTATTAGTAAATCACCTTCAAATATTTTTCTTGCTTGGTTGTGAGCATATTGCCATTTTTGTGTTTCAGTACCTGCTTTTTGAGTAGTACCATAGTATCCGGCTAGAATATCACTTGTTATAGCCTCTATTGATTTTATCTCGTTCATTATTTATTTTGTTTATCTATTATTTTTTGTATATATTCTTGATTGTCTATTATCTCTTCTGCTAGATCTAGTATATTTGCTAAACCGTCTATTTCGTAACTATTTAATTCATTAGTTTCACCGTTATTAATAGCTTCTACACAATCTTGTAAATCTCTTGAGGTATTTTCAAACCTACAATAACTCATGTTACTCATTTCTTTTTATTTTTTAATATGTTAATCTCACTTTTTAACTGGTGGATTTCAGTTTGACACTTTTTCATCTGTACTTTGTTACCCGTGTCTTGGTAAAATTGATTCCATGAGTACAGATTTTGTAATGATTTAATCTTTTTTGCTATCATTATCATTTGTTTTAGTTATTAACTCGTGTATTTCGTCATAGTTAAAAGTAGAATACACCTTGTCTACTTGTTTTTGTACGTAGTTGTACGTAATTTCTTTTAAAGGTCTACCGAATAAAGATACAATAAGATTTCTTGGGTTGTAACCGTAAGGTGATTTAGTTTTGTTATATATTTGTAGTTTACCGCTACCGTCACCATAGTCAATTATTGTTAAGTTATCTGTTTGTATATATTTCATATTGTTATTATCTATTAAGTACTGTATTATTTTTGTATTAGTTTTGACAGTTTTATTATATTGTTATATTGGTTTTGAGATATTTCTAAATTATTTAGAGATCTTTTAATATAACGCTCTGCAATTTCTTTGTCAACATCTAAGAAATCGATGTAAGTTTTACCTATTTGCTCGAACATAACGTCGTTACCTACATAAGTAGTTGAGCATCCATCATATTTATACTTAGTTTTACGTTGACTTGAACCACCTGCCATAGATCTTAGTATACCAAAACCTGCTCGTTTTGTAAGTTTACTAGCTTTGTCTGCATCTTCACGTGACATTACTTGAACAGTATTGCCAGTTTTATGATTGATAGTGTCAATACAACCGAGTTTTTCTTCAGTTGAACACTCGACACAGACAGTATATCCAAGATCTAATCTTGCTTGTGGAATATTATGATTACATTTCATATTTATATTATCTAATAGTAATCGTATTTATTTTGTTTATTATTTATAGTTATTATCCATTGCACCATGTATTACATTTTCTTCTAAGAATTTTATTAATTCTTCAATATATTCTTCTCTATCTCTTTTCCACCAATCTGTATTATTTACATAATGATTAGTAATATATACTATTTTTTGTAATGCTTCTTTATCATTCATATTATTTTAAATCTTCATGAGTTTTTGGAGAGAATAGTTCACTTCTCATATACTTTACTATCTTTACAGTCATTTCATCGAATAAATCAAAGTAAGCATCGTTAGTTTCTGTGAAGTCATTATGTTCTTCAAGTTCATACTCTAGCTCGTTAGCTAGTTTTTCGTATAGTGAGTCAACTACTCTCCAAGTAATTTTAAGTTTTTCTTCGTTAGTTAGTTTCATATTTTAGTGATAAGCTGGACAAGCATTGTAATTATGTACGTGACTTACAAGTTTACCGTTAAATTTCTTTTTAACACCTGTTTTATGAGCTGTTTGCATAGTTGAACATGATGTAGCTAAGGCTAGAATAACTATCATTACAATTCCTGTTAATGATGTTATAGCTGTTTTTTCTGATTTATTCATATTTATTTTATTTTATTTGATTATATTATCTATTAGTATTCGTATTTTGTTTGTATTATTTACACTGCTTGTTGTAGAAGTCAAGTATAAAACCATGAGTTTCGTCTAGTGTTTCAAAGTAAAACTCTGCATATTCACTATTAATTTTATTATTTTCTATATCTTGTATAATCCACTCTTTCATGTCTTCTATATTATTCATAGCATAAACTAGTTGAGTTGAGGAATATACTTCAGTTCCATCTTTTTCTACAGGAGAAGTTAGTAAAGAACTAGCTACTCCAAGAGTCATTATTATTTTATTCATTAGTTATTTAATTTAGTTATTAATTCGTGTATTTCATCATAGTTGAAAGTAGAATACACTTTGTCTACTTCTTGTTGTACATAATTGTACGTAAGCTGTTTTGTTTCTACACCATACAGAGATACAATAAGTGAACGAGGTGAGTAACCATAAGGACTACGGTGTTTGTTAAAGATCTGTAACTTGCCACCTTCATTATTAGGATATAGTATTATTGTTAAGTTTTCTGTTTGTATATATTTCATATTGTTATTATCTATTTAGTATCGTATTCAGTTTGTAATTTATTTCAACCACTTATTATTATTCACCATTTCATCATGACACCATTGTTTCTCGTTATCACCAAGTTGATAGTATTCCATATCAAATTCTTCAAGAGCTATTTTTTCTATAGTTGTCATATTACTTGATTTAGTAGTTCATACACATCGTCTTGTTGAGATTTACTTAGTGTCATGAAAACACCATTAGCTTCTCCAGGATAATTAAGAACGTGATTTATACATTGTTGAGTGAGTTCAGCTTGATTTACTGTTTTGTTCATTTCGTCAAAAGCTTTTGACCAAGACCAGTTTGAAGGATTATTTATATTATACATAGTTATTATTTTTAAGAGTACATTACGTAGTCACATATTGTTATTAGTATTGTACAGATTAGTATTGCGAAGAATAGTTTTTGTTCTTTATTCATATTATTTATTTTAGTAACCGAGTGAGAAATCGAATCTCACTTCCAACCATTTCGGCTATGTGCTGAGTCATATGTTCGTTATATTTATACTCTCTAAAGTATGACTATCAACTAAGAGTTTAGTTTATTATTTTACTGTTGATAATTCTCTACAGAATTTTGGAACAGTATTACTATTTGTGTAAGATTTGTACTGTTGGAAACATGGCATTTCTTCAAACTTTTGTTGAAATGTTGAGTAAATTTCATCATGATCATAAGTAAATGTTTGATCTTTTGAGTTAGTGAATGTAATTACTGTATTACTTCCGAGTAAAGATTTTCTTATTACAAATCTTTTTGTTGTTAAGTTATTAGTTTTCATATAGTTTATATTTATTTAGTTTAGTTATTATTATTATCTTTTACTTGTCGTATTTAGTTTGTAAAAGTGTATGTTAGTTTATTAGTTTATTTTAGTTGTTAAGTGTATCGCGCACTATCTTAATATCTTACATTATACTTATTAAGAATAGTAATTCATAAGTGATAAATGTTAAAGGTAAGATTACTTCGAGTGATGTTAGTTTATTTATTATAGTCATATGTTATTTATTTATTAGTTACATATATATTATCTAAACAATGTCGTATATAGTTTGTAGTAGTGAAAGCTAAAACAATCTAAACTCGTACGGAAATTCGATGACGCAATATCGTATCGTAAATTCGCATATATGCAAAATATAATTATGAAAACGTACGGAACCCCGCAATTTAAAAATGCAAAAGGTTTTAAAAACAAAATATTATTGTGGTAGGGCAGCACATAACTTATATATATCTAAAACAGTGTGACATTAGCCTGTTAGAGCTACCTAATAAGGGGCATTTGTCACCCTTGCTTTAAGTAAATCTATTTATTTACGTGTAATAAAGTATAATTAGGTGAAAAACCAAAGAAATTAACAAAAAAATCAAGTATATGCCGATAATAACGTCTTATCCTTTTAAAAATGCTCCATTAGATTCAGGTGATGAGATAATAATATCCGACTCTCAGAGTAATGATCCAAGGTTTAAGACTAAAACAACTAATTTAAAAGCAATAGGTAGTTTTTCTAGTGATTCTTTTGATTTTACTCAAGGTGTGCCTTCTGCTACATGGGTTATTGAACATGATTTAGATAAGTTTCCTTCAGTAACAGTGGTAAATGAGTCAAAAGAGGTAATGATAGGTAATATACAATACATAGACAAAGATAATATAACAATAACGTTCAGTGCACCATTTTCAGGGTATGCATACTTAAACTAATACAATGGCGATAAATTTTTTAGACAATATTCAGTTAAACCAGAATCAATTACTGGGAGCTAGATTAGAAAACGTAACATCGGATCCTTCTACTGGAACTGCTAATGCTGGTGATATAATATTTAACAGCACATCCAATAAATTAAAATACTTTAATGGGACTGGTTGGATAAGTCTACCAGATGGCACAGGCATCGGTGGTAGTGGTACGGTTGGATCAATACCTGTATTTAACGGTACAACTGAGATTACAGATTCTCAACTAGAAACTACTGGTAGTGGTAGTACACAAAATTTCATTTTTAATACTGGTGGATTTGTAGCACTAAAAGGAGAGCTTAGAGTTGATCAAGGAGGTATTTACGATTCAAATAATAGTATAGGAACTTCTGGCCAATTACTTTCTTCTACTGGAACACAAATTGCTTGGATTAACGCTCCGGTTAGTTATACTAAGTGGATAGCAAATGGAGCAGCATCTTCAACTCAAGATGTTAATGATGGAGACGCTTACGAACTAGATGAATCTACTGTAAGACCAGGTATATTTGCAGAACTTGTTACAAAATCAGGTACAACAGTAACACAACCTCTTGGGTTGTTTACAAAGAATATGTCATTGAGTAATCCAGCTGATTATACTACTGATGTATTATTATGGGGCCAAAATATTAATTCTACTGCTTTTAAAGTAAATAAAACGCACATCGATGATATACCAGTCAATGCATGGGGTCAAGCGACGGCTGCTGTTGACATGGGTGATTTTGGTATAATAAAAGTTCTAGACCCAGTGAATGCTCAAGACGCTGCTACTAAAAACTATGTAGATAATGCTATTGTAGGAGGATTTAATGTAAAAGGTGGTTTCAATGCTAACACTGGTGTAACAGCAGTGGCTGGTACAAACTTATATACTAACACAGCTGTAGCAGTTGGTGATTATTACGTAGTAACTGTTGCAGGTAATTTCTTTGGTAACGCTGCTACTCCTTTAACACCTGGTGATTCAGTATTAGCTCAAACAGCTGCTGCTTCAGGAAGTGCAAGTGAAAGTAACTTTGCAGTAATACAGTCTGACACTGATGTAGCTACTCTAACACAAATTGGTATTGGTAATGTTAATGTAAATGGGCCTGGTAATTTAGATGGCTTGAAAGCAAGTTATTCTTCAGGTACAGCTACAGTAGGGGTTGACATAGCAAATAATGCTTCAACTTTCAATGCTATAGGTGAAATGTTATTCTTAGTGTATGACGGTGGTGATACACAGACTAACTTGTCTTTACCTATAGAGTCTCTAGCAACTTATGTCGGCACAGCAAATACTTTTGCAGGAAACAATGGTAGCTCTGGTACCTCACACACGTTTACTCACAACTTAGGAACTTCTGATGTTATTGTTCAATTGTACGACACTAGTACAAAAGAAAATGTATACGCTAATGTAGATAGGACTAGTATTAATACAGTTGTTGTAACAACAGCAAGTAGCATTGCTGCAGGAGCTATAAGAGCTTTAATAACAAAATAACAATAATAAAATAAAATAAAATTAAATTAAATGGCCGTAAATTTTTTAGATGGAATAACTATTGGTGGTGAACTTACTACAACTGGCGGTACTAATAATATAACAACTACCAATGGTTCGAGCAGTTTGTACTTGCTTAACCTAGCAAGAACTACTACATCTTTAACTACTGCAGGCAATGTAGGTATTGGAACCACTGCTCCTGCTGAAAAACTAGAAGTTGCTGGAAAAATTAAAATAACTGGTACTGCAAATTTTATAGATACTACTAGAAATGCTTCATCACAAGCTAACTATATTAGATTCTATGACTCCTCTACTTCGTCAGTTGAAGCTTATCTAGGCTTTACTAGTAACAATAGAGACTTTAAGGTTAATAGTGCTAACGGAAGCGGGACAATAACTTTGCAGGCTGGTGGTAATACAGCTGTAAGAATATCAGACACTGGAAATGTAGGTATCGGAACTACTAGTCATACAAAAAAACTAGATGTAGATGGATCTGCAAGATTTAGAAATGACACACAGG